>Ga0114925_10001696_pt1 | contig 11011 bp, 10 predicted proteins | sample SumtaG_2_FD_87287 | JGI IMG/M metagenome (GOLD analysis project Ga0114925, IMG submission 87287) | Deep subsurface microbial communities from Indian Ocean to uncover new lineages of life (NeLLi) - Sumatra_00607 metaG | ecosystem: Environmental > Aquatic > Marine > Oceanic > Sediment | place...
GAAAGGATTGTTACATTATTTATTCTTAATATATTACAGAATTAATTATTTTTGTTATCTATTAAATTAAATTGTAGATTTTTCACTTTCTAATTTGAAATTACGATTGAGTTGGACAATAGTTGGATTCTGATACCAAAAGAAGTCAAGAAGACACCCGATTGGATGAATTTAAAAAGAATTATTTATCTAAATCGCATTCTGAAGAAAAAATTGAATTAATAGAATTAATTTCAAATGAGTTCCCAGAAAAAGGGGATTCCTTTTTAATTGACAAATTTAAGAGAGAAAAAGATTGGAAAGTACGTAAAAAAATTATTGAAGCTGTAGCGAAAGGTAATATTAAAGAAGCAATACCATTTTTCATTGAAGCCTTAGGAGATACAAACATGAAAATTAAAGAAGCGGCAATAACATTATTAGGTAAAGCTGAAGCAGTTGAATCTATACAACCTTTAATAAATATGTTGCAATATGGTAAAGCAGAATATTATGATGTTTTAATCTCAAATATTGTTAAAATCAGTAAAAAAGTGGATATTAATGAAGTTACTAAATATATTCACGAAGGAAGTATCTATATTAAAAGAGCCATCCCCATAATTTTAGGAAAAATTGGAAATAAAGATGCTGAAGATACTTTAAAAAGCTTAATTAACGATCCTAATCCTACTGTAAGAAAAAACTCTGTTATTGCTCTAGAAAAATTAATTGACGAGCCTGATGAAATTAATATCATATTAAATACTTTAAATGATGGAGATATTGAAGTAAAAAAAGCAGCAATTTGGTTATTAGGGAACCTTGGAGATAAGAGAGCGCTTAAACCGTTATCAGAATTACTTAAGGACCAAGAAGAAGAGATTCGAAGAGCTACAGTTAAATCTCTTCAGAAATTGTTAACCACATTTAAGACTTTTAAAATAATCTATGATATTATAAAAAAAAGAAATGTACTGGCAAGAAGAGAAGCTGTAAAATTATTAGGCCTTATTGGTCATCAATCACCTCAAGCGATTAAGACTTTAATAAGACTCTTAAATAGCAAGGATTCAGCAATTAGAAGATTATCTTTTAGTGGGATTCTAAAAATCTTTAGGTCAGAACAATCAGTTTCCGAAAAAACCAATATTTTAGAATTAATACTTCTGTCTTTAAAGGCAAAAGAACCGTTAATCCGTAAAAATTGTGCCAAAATTTTAGGTAGAATTGGTGATGATAGAGTAATTGAACCACTTTTAGTATTACTTAATGATTCTAAAGCTGGTGTGAGGAGGGCTGCCACGGATTCATTAGCTAGATTTGGTAATTCTAGAGTTATATTGATCGCATCCCAATTTTTAGAAGATCCAGACTGGAAGCTTAGGAGATCCATAGTAAGATTATTAATAAGAATAAGTAAACAAGATGAGGCATTAAGGGATGAAGCCCTTGAACCCCTTACAAAATGCTTTAAAGATGAAGATAGATATATCAAGACTTGGGCATTAAAAGCTCTTGGAAAACTTAAAACAATTAATAATATTGACCCATTTGTGGAAATGTTAAATGACGATGATCCGAAAATAAGAATAGCTGCAGTTAAAGGTTTAGCCAAAATTGGTGATAAGGATGCGATTAAGCCTCTCAGTAATGCCTTAGCGGACGATAATTGGGATGTAAGAAAAGAAATTGAAAAGGCTCTCGAGAAAATCGAACCCGATTGGATGAATTTTATTTAATTTTTATATTTATAGAATTTTAATTTGATTAATCCTTTATCTACTAAATTTTAATGAATTTATTTTTAGTCTTATAAAATTCTCTAAAATATAGCGAATATTATGGAAACTAGCGAACAAAATCCAGATAAAAAAAAAAATGAAAAGAGAAATATTCTAAAAGAAGAGGGTTCCTCAAGAGCAGTTTTGTCGGGAGCATATGCTTTTCTATTTGCTATAGTAGGTTCTATAACATTATGGTTTTTTACTGTAATCGCTACCGATAACCCGGGTCTAGCATATTTTGGTATGACGGGTGCTATAATTGGAATTTTTCAGGTACTTGGCACAGGGTGTGGGCAGTCTTTCCTTGCGAGAGTAAAAACAACATTAGTTGATGAGGGACCTGAAGCTGCGATAATAAAAGCATCAACTTACACGAAAGTATTAATCTTAATTGGAGTACTTATGGCTTGTATAGCCTTTCTCCTCGCGATTCTTATTTCCGATCCTTTAATAAGAATGGCATTATTAATGGCAATCCCTCCAGTTCTTATTAGCTATTCTTTTGGGTCGCTTGGAGGCATGTTAAATGTTGATAACCGTTTTGATCTAACTTCATTCGTGGGATGTTTTTTTGGGATTATCGTTTTTATAGTAGGAGGATTGTTAATTTGGTTCAATGCGGACCCTGTTCTCTTTACAATTATCCATTTATGCATAACAATAAACTCAGTTCTTTTAATGATTATTTTCTTTATAAAATTCTCTCCTTTTAAACTAAAAGAGTTATATTCTAAAGGTACTCTATTTTCAGAAGAATCAAGCGATTTTATTAAGGATTCATCTTTCTCAACTCTTACAAACCTCGAATCTATTGGTCTTTTAGGGAATTTGATTATATTCTTAACTGCTTTTTTCTTATCTCTTTGGTATCCTTCAGTTCAAATTCTGGCCGTACAAATATTAACCATCGTAATGACCTATGCAATCGTGAAGGCGGCAATTATATTTTTTGCCTCGCCATTGAATATTGAAATAGCTGAAGCGACTGCGAAAGATAATCGTGATATTATTCAAAACACCATAACTGATATTGGAAGAATAGCGTTTTTAATAGGTTTAATCTTATTAACCATTGTATGTGCAGGATCGGGTATTATTCTTAAGACCTTACATTTGAAAATTTTTCTGAATAATAGTGGAGAAATAAATAAATCGCTTTTAATTTCGAGTCAAGTCCTCTTAATTATGTGTGCCATAGGTCAAAGTTGTTATGGTTTCGCAGCCTTATTTGGAAATGCTCTGATCGGTTCCGGCTATGCCAAATATTCTGCTATAGTATTTGGAATTACCTTAATAATAGCTATTATTTTAACTCCCATATTTGTTTTCCTTTTTGGATTTATTGGCGCAGGAATTGCAATGCTGCTAACAGGTCTTTTTGTATTACCTTACATGCTCATAGAAGTAAAAAGAAAAATGAATATAAAACTAAATTTTCGAGTATTAAATCATATTCCTTACCTTACAATCGTTTTTTTACTTATCTTTTTCTATCCATTAGAAAGGGTTCTATATCATATAACAACAGGTCAAGATCTCACAGCGGGTTTAATTGGAGTTGTAATGCTCATTGGAATTGTATTGGCTTTTATTATAGGGATTCCATTTTGTGGTGTAATGGGACCTGGCGATGGAAAATTAATACGAGATATAACGCAGTCATTTAATGCTGAATGGCTTGGGAATTTTGCTATAAAAATGGGACGCTTTTTCTATTATCTTAACCCTTTTCATAAAAGACCTTCTACTTAATATTGAAGAACATTATTTATTTCTTCATAAATATTAAATACTTGATTGACAAGATTTTAAGTAATTAAATTTGTATTTAAAAAATTAATTATGAGGTAGAGAGAGGTAAAAATGAGGAAAAATGCACTATTAGCATGTTTACTTCTGTCTTTTATATTTTTATTGTCTTTTGCGAATATTTCTGGAGCGTCCGAAGATTATATAGGTGTTAAAGAGGATGACGAGTTCATTTGGACAGTTATGGTTGATGCAGACGCTTACGAGGATATGCTTGATGATATGGGTTTGGGGCCAACGGCGGCTGTCGATGGATATGAAGACAATGATGATTTCGCAAGTGCTGCTACTCTTGTGGCAGGCACCTACTTAAATTTAGATGTTATAGATACTGATGATGATTGGTATAGAGTTATGATGGCAGAAGACGAAGAACTTAATGTATTAATCGAATTTGATGGAGATTCCTCAGACATTGAACTTGAAATCTACGATGATGTCGAATCATACGAGGATGGATCTTTTGGGGTGGATGATGATGAAGAATGTTGTATATGTGCGGACTATGATGGATATTATTATATTTTTGTAGAGAATACGGATAACATTGAAGAACCTTATGACATGACTATTACGATAAGTACTACTTGCGATTGTGAAGAGGACTATGAATTTGATTTTGAGGATATCGAAGATTACGTAGGATTTAAAATGATTATTGACGATATTGATGATGAAGAAGATTATGGCTCTTTTGAAGGCGTTTTAGTAGAGGTTGAGTTCTATTATGCAGAAAGTCCTAACGATTGGGAAGAATTGGACCTTGGTTTTCCTGGGGATTTTCCTTTATTGGTTCCTAATCCAGATGAAGCTGATATATGGAGTTCTTTAATAACGGGATTTTATCTAATAATCCCTTTAGGGTTGGATTGGGACGAAATGGCTGCTGATGCAAATGATGCTTTTGATGGTGGTATTGACGCGGAGATGACTGCTAAATCGAATGGCTTTTCTTTTATTATGAAAGATACTCCTGAGGATATAGAATGTAACGTTGAATACAATGAAAAAGGAGTACTTAAACTAGCGAAAATTGAGTATGGAGGCGTCTTATTAGCAGAGCTCAAATTGAGAGCAGTTATTCCAGGCTTTCCAATTATCGTGTTATTCGGCGTTTCAGCAGTTAGTATTATTGGATTAACCATTATATATAAAAAAAAATATAAGAGATAAGTTAATTTTCAAATTTTTTTTTTATTCTTTTTATTCTAATCTAAGAATTAGAGATTCTTATATGTTCAAATATTTATATTACTCCTTTCTTAATATTATAATATGGAGTTCTTGAGCTCAATGTTTTTTTTATTTGTTCTATTAATTTTATTATGGACAATAAAAGCTGATATTTTCTTTCTATTGTTTGTAGTAGTTGTATTTATTTATTTTATACTGAAAATGTTGGCTCAAGACCCTATAGAAATCTTATTATCTTTAGGAGTTTTTCTCTTGATGAATCCTTTAGGATTTCTACTAATTTTGGCTCCCTTAGTCATATATTACTTAAATAATTTTTTGAAAAAAATCTCTCAATTTAAGAAAAATTCGAAATGAGATTATTCAATTTTATTCATCTTCCTTAATCCAAAAACTATTATTGTTAAAGCGAAGATAGATGATACACCTAAATTAGTTAAAAGGATAAACGTAAGACTAAGAGAATGATCGGTCTCATAAGGCATATAAGGTATAATAATAAATATTGAAATCAATAAGGAAATAGCTTGTAAACTAACGAGAATATATATATTAAACAACACATCTTTACCACGTTCTTCAAATAAAGGCTTAAAACACTGAATTCCGACGGCTTGAGTAAGGATAATTTCACAGCTAATTATATACACAAAAAAGAACAATAAAGATAGCAAAATATCTAACTGAAATAAGAATATGAAGACAATTGTCAAGATAAATGCTATAAAAATAATTAAATAACACATTTCTAAGAGAAATGAGAAAATCAATGCATTTACACCTCTTGGAGATTTTTTATACAGAAATAATAATTCCTTTGTATCTAAAAAAGCATATAATCCAATTAAAGAACCATATAAGAGACTTCCCATCCAGGAAATTATCATAACTGCTAATAGTTTAATATATACACCAGAAAAACTTATAGAAAATTCATCAATATCATAAATATCCTTTAAAGATATGGAAAGAATTACACCCAACGCAACGACTAATCCAACAGAATATAATAACTGATTCATATTTTCTTTTTTCCTTAAAAATGTTTTAAATTGTGTAATGACTAACTCTTCCCACTTTTTAGGAGTAATCTTTCTAATAATATTGTAAAATTCCTTCTCTTGACTAATTGTTCGAGAAGGTTCCTTCTCTATTTGAATGTTTAAATCATAAAATACATCCGCTTTCTTATATGATATGTAAACAATTGAAAGAGGAACTATAATCGCTAATAAAATATTTATGAAGAGGAATAAGAAATAAAGTTCAAATGAGCTCGGGTCGATAAGAAATATTATAATATTGGTATACCAAGAAGAAGGAAAAAATATAAACCAGATTTTAAATTCAGGGTAATCTAATGTAAATTCAAAAACATAATGAAAGAAATAAAATATGGCAATAACTAAGATTGTTATTAGTACTAAGAGTAACTTTCCCTTTTCTTTTGCTTTTGTACTTTTAGCCATCTTATGCTCAATCCAATTCGCCGAAATAACACCAATTAAATATCCAAAAACCAAAATTGCAAAAACACATGCATAAAAAACTAAAAAATGAATAACATTCATTTTAGGATTAATTTGCATTAATAAACTGGTTCCTAATGGACCAACTGCTAAAACTATTAAAAAATAAAAAGGTAAAATCGCAATAAACTCCCCAATAAAAATATCACCTGATGTGGCAGGAGATGCTAATAATGCTTCATTACTACCAATTTCTGCTTTTTTATAAAGAATATAAAGAGGATACATTGCGCTTAGCAAAAATCCCATCATTGAGGTATATTCAATTAAAAGAATAATGAAAGGTTTATACAAGCTAGAAAATGTAATTAATAGATCTGGTAAAATAATATCAAATAGATTAGGACCTAAATAAAGTGCCCAAAATAAGGCAAGTGAATAAATCACTACGAAAAACAATTTTCGATTTTTTCTTACACGATTAGTTCTTATCCGAATTTCTTTTTTTGCTATTGTTTTCCAAAGACTCATTTAATTAATAAAAAATAAATATATTTAAGATTCTAATTGTTATTCATCAGCTAAATTATTATAATTTAACCAATTCAATTTTTTAATAAATTAATCTAATCTTTCACAGAATTTAGGATTTATTGATACCTTTAGGTAATTTTTAATAATTTCCACTATTAAACATAATATAAAGCATGTCCGAAGATTGCACATTTATTAAATTTAATTCTCTCAATGATGGAAAATGGAGAAACAAGATACTAAAGGTAAAATTGTTAAGGAAACATTACCTTCAGAAACAGTCTCCATTATTGGTGACATACTGGCGGGAATTGTTTTAACGTTTTTAATTTTACCTTTTAAAAGCTTTCTTCTTTTAATTGTTATTATCCCTGCTTTACTTTCTTTAAGAGGAAATCTTAGTGGTCCCTTTATAGCAAGAACCTCAAGAGATCTAATAATCGGAGAATTTGATAAAAAATCGTGGACTGAGAATATATTGGCTACATATGCACTTGCTTTAGTAACGGCTTTTTTAATTGGATTTTTTAGCATAATTTTAGAGATTTACTTAATTCAATCTTCACTTTTACCATTAAGAATTATAATTGCTATACCCCTCTTTTCAATTCTATTAGCATTATCTATATCAATTCCTTGTTCCACAGCATTAAATTATTTAGCATTTAAATATGGTTTGAACCCGAATAATGTTGTAAACCCGATTATGACAGCGGTAGACGACTTTTTTACCGTAATCTGCTTTTATTTAACTATAATAATTTTGGGGGTTCCTTAAATGGATTATTTTAAAAAAATTTTCAAGGAATCTCTTATTATTGTGGTCATTTCTTCACTAATGGGGTTAGTTTCAGGTACTTTGTTATCTGAAAATGAAGAAATTATATATACACTTCCCATTTTACTCTTGATTTTACCTTCTCTAAATTCTCTTATAGGTGATATCTCTACTGTTCTTATTTCAAGGTTGACTTCTCATCTCTATATTGGTATAATTCCACCAAAAGTTCAAAAATCAGACAGACTTAAGGAAGATTTCATTGGACTACTTATTACAATTCTATTGAGTTTAGTTATTTTAATACTATTAGGATTTGGAATAGGAACTACCATGGGAATTCAAATAATAAATCCATTAGTAATAGTTTTTATAATTTGTTTATCGATATTACTATTATTTATCATAATGTTTATTCTATTATTCATTAGCTCGATCTTTCTTTTTAAAAGAGGAAAAGATCCAAATAACTTCCTAATTCCTTTTGTAACATCATTAGCGGACTTCTTAACCCCGTTATTTCTAATCATATTCATCCAAATATTTATATAATATCAAAATTAAAAAAAAATTGAGTGATAAGAACTTAATGCCAGAGAAAAAAAAGAAATTTAAGTATAAGCCTCTTTCCTTAAAAGACATTTTAAGGGAAATGAAACAAAGCATTGACTTAATGATTGACCTTGCTTATAGCGCTATCAAGTTTGGTAGCAAAGAAATCGCAGATGAGGCATATAAAATAGAACAAAGAATCCATGAGCTTACTTTTTTGTTAAATCTTCAAATTATTCAAACTCAAGCGGGTGGATTTAAGCAAGCAAAAAAATTAGAGCCAATTGTTGTCATGGGGTATTCTATTGATAAAATTTCGGATGCTTTGTCAGACATCGCAAGAGTGGTCTACATTAATAATGATATCCCCCAATTTACGCAATTATTATGGGATTATGTTCCGGAACCTATTGTAAAAATTACTGTTAATGAAGGCTGTGAATTCTTAGGTCAATTTCGAAAAGATATTCATTTTAGATCGAAACATGGTGTAGATTTAATAGCAATTAAGAGGAAACACCGCTGGATTTTTGAATTTGATGCCAAAGTCTTATTAAATGATATCTTAATTGTAAAAGGAGAGAAAGAGCCAATAATGGAATTAAAAAAAATAGCCAGCGATCATGAGCCTTTCTCTTTTAAATTAGATGAGGAAGAAAAACCTCCGCTATTTGACCTTAAAAATCCTGAGATTATTAATAAAATTTCAGAAATTAAGATTTCCTATATTCAATTAACAGATATTTCTGAAACCATGATTGAACTAGCATTAGCGGCTCTGTTTCTTAGGAGTTATGAAGTAGCAGAAGATATATTAGAGATGGAAGAATTAATAGATGGTTTAAATATTGCCTTTGAAAAGGATATTTTAGATTTAGCCAATTTAGTGGAAAATCCAAGAGACCTCACAGGTATCATGCGAATCGCATTTTCATGTGAAGCAATCTCAGATGCTGCAGCGAATATAGCTGAAAATCTCTTAAAAGGTTTTAAACCACACAGAATACTTAAACAAGCAATTGAAGAAACTTCTGAAACAGTCGTTCGAGAAACCCTCTCAGATGACTCATTCTTTAGAGGAAAAACATATATTGAATTGCAAGACCGTCGATATAAGAGAGGTTTTCATATTATTGCTTTAAAACGAAAAAACAAATGGATTTATAGTTTTAAACCAGATTTTATTTTTGAAACTGGTGATTTGCTTATTGGTTTAGGTCCGAAAGAAACGATAAATCAATGGAGAAAATGTGTAAATCCTGAAAAATTTAGAGATAATTAATAAATTTGAGTTGAACTTTGATGAGTGAAAAAAATAAAAAAAGATTTACAAATACTATGATGGAAATTGTAAATCAAGTGAAAAAAAATTCGGAAGTTATTAATCTCGACGATATTATAAAGTTAATTGATCTAATTTCGCAAATCAAATCCGAAAATCATATGGTTTTTGTCTATGGCGCTGGACGATCGGGTTTTATTGGAAGATGTTTTGCTCAAAGATTAATGCACCTCGGAATTAAATCCTGTTTTGTATCTGATGCTGTAACACATCAATATACAAGCAAAGATTTAGTTATTTTTATAAGTGGAAGCGGAGAGACTTCTTCACCCGTTGCTATTGCTCAAAAAGCCAAAAAAATAGGTGGTAAAATAGCATTATTAACTGGCAATCCTAATAGTACAATCGGAAAATTATCAGATTGCATAATTAAAATTGAAGGGAAAAGTAAAGATGTAGCAACTGCTCAGAAAACGCTTGCACCCTATACAAGTCTCTTTGATATCTCCACGCTTTCTGTTTTAGATTCTATAGGAGGGGTTATAATGGAGATTTTAGGAGTAACAGAGACAGATATAGATAAAAGACATGCAAGCATTGAGTAAATCTTAATAATTCCTAATATTTATTTATTACAATTACTAATATTTATTTATTAAAATTTTAAAGAGGTTAAATTTATGATTCCAAAATCAACTTTAAATGATTTAATTGGCAAACAAGTCAAGGTCTATTTAATGCATCTTCCCGACCCTCACTGTATGCAAAAAGGGAAAATTGATGCTGTCACTGAACATCTTTTAATATTAAATGATGAGGCTCATACTGATCTATTATATATTCCTTTAGAAAATATAGTCTTCGTAAAAAAACTTTAAATTCCCCATATTTTTATTTTTTTTAAATTAAAGATTTTAAAATATTCGTAAATAAGTTCTTATAATCTTATTTAAACTGAAGGTTTTGTAACTGATATGGAAGGGAATGGCAATTTTGGCAAGTGGATAACAGATGACTATGGATGTCCTGCTTATGACTACACATGTGATCAATTTACTAATCCCGATGCTAAAACTCCAACTACCTATGGTTTCTCTATAGATCACTTTCATCAATTAGGAAACGATCGCATTACTGCTACCGCTCATAACGGGGGATATGTTCAAGTACTTGAATCAAGTAGGGGTTTTCAATGGTTAACATATTACGATGAGAAAAAAGGTAAATATGGGGGAGGTATTGCTTTAATTTCATCGGATGGTTCTGAGGAAGTCTGGGATGATTTGTACGATTCTAATATTAATAAAAGTAAAGTTAAGTTTAAGCGGATTTTTGGCATGGGCTATTATCAGAAAATAGTTCAGAGAAATTATCTTAAACTTGTTCATACTATTTGTACTCCTTTTTCTGACGATCCAGTTTTAATATCTGAAATTGAACTTTTCAACGAGTCTGAAACTGAAACTATCAATAATATTAAATTAATCGATTTTTGGGATATTTATCTACATCACATACTTAGATCTCTGATTGTAACAGCAAATAATAGAAAGAAATTTGGAAAAACCAGATTAATTAATGGAGTTGGAAAATTAATAAAATTTTTATTCAAGATTGCAAAATGGGA
>Ga0114925_10001697_pt1 | contig 11011 bp, 7 predicted proteins | sample SumtaG_2_FD_87287 | JGI IMG/M metagenome (GOLD analysis project Ga0114925, IMG submission 87287) | Deep subsurface microbial communities from Indian Ocean to uncover new lineages of life (NeLLi) - Sumatra_00607 metaG | ecosystem: Environmental > Aquatic > Marine > Oceanic > Sediment | place...
GAGGATGAAAGTATACTGAGTATTATTACAAGATTAAAGTTGTCTTTGATTAGTAATGTTCTGTATGCTCTTACAAAGAGGAAGCCAAGAAGTGCATAGGCGGAAAAATGGAGGAATTTGTCAAAATAAGGGATATCTGGAACATCTTCAGGGGATGGATAAGAAGACTGGATAAAAATAACAATACAATAAATTAGAATCGGAAGCCAGTAAAATAGGAAGTTTTTATATTTTGATCTTACAGAAATTTCCATTTTTGTAACATTTTAGGTAATCGTTCAGCTATTTTTTTAGACAGGATTAACAGGATTAACCTGATTTAAAAATTATTTTTAAGAATCCTGTTTATCAGCAAGTTGAATCCTGCAATTGATTATTTTATATTATTTCAGACCTCGTTAAATAGTCGGTCGTCTTTTCCCAAAAGTGATTTCACAAGGTGAGTTTTTTGTTACATGTTTTTCCAGTTTGCCGCACCATAAAGATTGAAAAGTGCGGCAGCTTCCGTCCATTGCATCTAACTTGGCAAAGTCGGCATCCTCACACCGCAGATCGCACCATTTGATCCTGTGAGTTGTAACACCTGCGTTTATAGCCATAATCTCTGCTTACTCCTTAAAAATCTCAAGATCCAGCTTCTTTTCCTTTATATGTTCAAGAGTCCTGTTCAAAAAATCTTCGTGAGTAATCCCAAATCTGACTTTACCGTCCAGAGTTCTAACAGAAAGTGTTCCCGACTCTTTTTCCTTTGAACCGATAGTTAGAATAAGCGGAATCTTGTCTATCTGGGCTTCTCTAACTTTTTTATTTAGGCTTTCGGTTCTACCGTCTACTTTGGTCCGCAGTCCTGCTTTTTCAAGTATTAGTTTTACATCGTTTGCATAGGGTACGATATCATCATTTATGGCAAGGATAACAGTTTGGATTGGAGTCATCCATAGAGGAAACTTTCCCGCAAAGTGCTCAATCAAAATACCGAAAAACCGTTCAATAGAACCATAAATGACTCTATGGATCATTAGCGGGCGGTGTTTTTCATTGTCCTTATCGATGTATGAAAGGTTGAATCTTTCGGGTAGCGACATGTCCAGCTGGATAGTTCCGCACTGCCATGTCCTGCCAAGCGCATCTTTTATGTGCGCGTCTATTTTGGGTCCGTAAAACGCCCCGTCACCCTCGTTTATTTTATAATCTCTGCCATAGATATCGAGTGCCGACTTCAAACCTTCTGTTGTGATTTTCCATTCATGATCAGTTCCTATGGACTTTTCCGGACGGGTTGAAAGCTCCAGATGAAACCCCAAGCCGAAAGTGCTGTAGATTCGTTCCGCCAGTTTAAGCACCCCCAGAATTTCACTTCCAATCTGGTCAGGTGTCATAAAAATATGAGCGTCATCCTGATGAAAAGCCCTGACTCTGAAAAGGCCGGATAGTACTCCGCTCAATTCATGTCGGTGAACGAGGCCGATTTCAGCCGCCCGAACAGGTAAATCCTTATATGAGTGAGGTTTCATACCGTAAATGAGCATCCCTCCGGGACAATTCATCGGTTTTATGGCATATTCATCACCATCAACAATAGATATATACATGTTTTCACGATAATTATCCCAATGGCCGCTTCTTTCCCAAAGCTCGCGATTGAGCATGATGGGCGTTTTTGTTTCCACATAGCCTGCCGTCCTATGTTCATCCCTCCAATAACTAATCAGGGAGTTCCATACCTCAATCCCCTTTGCATGAAAAAAGGGCATACCAGGAGCCTCTTCGTGAAAACTGAAAAGATCCAGGGCCATACCGATCTTCCGGTGGTTTCTCTTTTTGGCCTCCTCAATAAAATGAAGGTGTGCATCCAATTCTTTCTTGGTAAAAAATGCTGTCCCATAAATTCTTTGCAACTGAGTTTTTGTCTGATCAGCACGCCAGTAAGCTCCTGATACTTTCAAAAGTTTTATGGCTTTTACAAATCCGGTGTGGGGAATATGCGGCCCGCGGCATAAATCGGTAAAGTCGCCCTGTTGATACAACGATATCGTTATGTCTTCCAATTCAGAAATCATTTCTAGCTTATAAGGTTCGTCTTTGTAAAAGGCCAATGCTTCGGATTTTGAAACAACTTCACGCACTATTGGAATTTTTGCCTTGACAATTTTTTTCATCTCTGCTTCGATCTTGGAAAAATCATCTTCTGAAACCGGTTCCATATCTATGTCATAGTAAAATTCATCGCCTACTACAGGACCGATGGTCAGCTTTGCGTCCTTATAAAGATGCAAAATTGCCTGAGCCATAACATGTGCCGCACTATGGCGGAGAATCTCCAAGGCTTCTTTGTCTTTGGTTGTGATTAACCTTATGCGAGAATCCCGCGTAATTTCTGTTTTTAAATCAACAATCACCGAATCGAGTTCCATGGCAACGCAACTTCGTGCCAGATTTTCTGAAATGCTCTTTGCCACGTCTAAACCTGTCGGGATTTCCTCAAAACTCTTTATGCTTTCATCAGGAAATGTTATAGTAATCATTTTACACTCATTTGTATTTGTTTTCCCGCTATAGCAGCGATTCGAGTTTCACTTACTAATTGAAATAACTGCTCCACATGAGCCACATTTTCCAAACTTTATTTTGGGCAATGAATAGATACTTAGGGTAAATGTAACTGTGGGTCAAGAGAAAATTGAAAGGTAACCGCGAGCTAAATTATATTTAAAAAGGTCTCAGTATAGGGTCCTGCTCGTTCACAAGGTATTTATATATGGAAGCAAACTATCATTTTATAGAGATCGGCTTTGAGCTTGAAAAAATTGCAAGATCCCTTGAAAAGGAAAAAATTATCGCTGTAGACTTAGAATCAGACTCCTTGTACCATTTTAAAGAAAAGGTATGTTTGATTCAGATGGCCACAAAAAGAAACAGTATTTTAATCGACCCTTTGCAAATTAGAAATTTGTCCTCAATCAAGCCCCTTTTTTCAAATCAAAATATTAAGAAAATTTTTCACGGAGCCGACTACGATATTCGCTCTTTATACAGGGATTTTAAGATAAAGGTAAACAATCTTTTTGATACCGAACTTGCATGTAGATTCTTAGGAATTAAGGAAACTGGTCTGGAAGCAGTGTTAAAAAATTTTTTCGGAATAAGTCTGAATAAAAAATACCAGAAAAAAGACTGGTCCATAAGGCCATTGCTACAGGAGATGATAGATTATGCTGCAAGAGATGTGATCTATCTTGTCTCTCTGGCTGAAGTTCTGGAAAAAGAGCTTTATAAAAAAGGACGTCTCTCATGGGTGCTTGAAGAATGCGATTTGTTAAGTAAAGTGAGACCGGTTTTATCCCGTGATGAGCCATTATTTCTGAAGTTTAGAGGCGCAGGAAATCTCAATTCGCAGAGCCTTGCTGTTCTTGAAGCCCTTCTTCAATTTCGAAAGAAAGTTGGAGAAAAAAAGGACAAACCTCTATTTAAGATAATTGGAAACAGCGCATTGATAAAAATTACAACGACAAAACCTGTTACTTTGCGGCGTTTAAAAGGTAAAAAAATTTTGAGTGAAAGACAGATCAGTATGTACGGCAGTGCCCTGGTAGAAGCGATAAATACAGCAATGAAAATACCTGAAAAAGATCTCCCGGTCTATCCACGCAAGAAGGCGTCGGTGGTGACATACAGAGTCAAAGAAAGGATGAAGGCGCTAAAAGAATGGAGAGATAAACGGGCCAAAGAGCTTGAAATTGATCCTGCCTTACTTTTCAATAAGGAGCTTCTAAAGTCTATTGCCACACATAAACCGTGTGATAAAAAGAGCCTTGAAACGATAAAAGGAATGAAAAACTGGCAAAAAAGGGAATTCGGTAGGGAAATTATTGCAACATTAAAGAATGTATTATAAGTCAGGTAACAGGTAATAGCTCTCACAATAAAATAGCAAATATAGTAGTGATGAATCGAATATCAAAGTGAAATTAAAGGCTAACTTGGAACGAACCTTATTTGAAAATGAAAAACATACGCAACTTCAGCATTATAGCACACATTGATCATGGCAAATCCACCTTGTCTGATCGCCTTATCCAGGCAACCGATATTATATCGGAACGGGATTTTCAGGACCAGATCCTCGACACCATGGATATTGAGCGGGAACGGGGTATCACGATTAAGAGCCAGACGGTCGGTCTTCCATATACAACATTAGATGGTCAGACATATTTTTTAAACCTAATAGACACCCCAGGTCACGTGGATTTTACCTATGAAGTTTCGAGGGCATTAGCTTCATGTGAAGGTGCTCTTCTTCTGATAGATGCCAGCCAGGGGGTAGAGGCACAAACCCTTGCCAATCTTTACCTTGCCGTGGAACATGATCTTGAGATTATTCCTGTAATCAATAAGATAGATTTACCATCTGCAGATATTGAAAGGATAAAAAAACAGATAGAAAATGACCTTGGACTTGATCCTGATACATCGATTCTTACTTCAGCTAAAGAATGGATTGGAATCGAGGATGTGCTTGAAGGGATTGTAAAATACTTGCCGCCGCCGTTAGGTGACCCAAAAGCACCCCTTAAAGCTTTAATCTTTGATTCTCACTATGATCCCTTCCGTGGCACTATAGTTCATTCCCGAATCTTTCAAGGCAGAATAAAACCCGGCGATACAATGCTATTTATGTCCAACAATGCAACTTATAAAGTCGAAGAGGTCGGAATCTTTCAGATTAAGAGGGTGCCTCAAAAGGTACTTTCAGCCGGCCAGGTAGGATATATTATCGCAGGTATAAAGACCGTAAGCAACACCAAGTGTGGTGATACGATTACATTAAAGAACAGACCATGCAAAACTCCCATGCCCGGTTTCAAAGAATCTAAACCGGTTGTTTTTTCTTCTATCTACCCTGTAGCTTCTGATGGATACGAGGAGCTGGCTACTGCCCTTGAAAAGTTAAAGTTAAATGATGCATCCCTGCTTTATGAAAAGGATTCTTCAATAGCTTTGGGATTTGGTTTCCGTTGCGGCTTTTTGGGACTTCTTCATCTTGAGGTTGTACAGGAAAGACTTGAACGTGAATATGATCTTTCCTTAATACTAACAGCGCCATCCGTACAATACGAACTTATCATGAGTGATGGTACGACAACAATTATTGACAATCCGGCTTTATATCCGGATCCAAGCGGAATTGAACATACAAAAGAGCCGTTCATTCGCGCCACAATAATAACACCTGATCGTTACATGGGAGCGGTCATGAAACTCTGTCTTGACCGGCGTGGATTTAATATCAATTATCAGTATCTTACAAATAATCGCCTGGAGATGATATTTGAACTTCCGCTAGCAGAAGTGGTTTATGATTTTTATGATAAGCTAAAATCGGTAACCCAGGGATATGGATCATTTGATTATGAGATAATAGATTTCAGAGACACAGATCTTGTTAAAGTGGATATTTTAATAAATGGGGAACGTGTGGATGCATTTTCGCAGCTTGTTCATAGAGACAGGGCTGTTGAACGTGCAAGGCTTGTATGCGAAAGACTGCGCGATGAAATTCCAAGGCAGATGTTCAAAATAGCCATCCAAGGAGCTATCGGGGCAAAAATAATCGCCCGCAAGACGATTTCCGCATTTAGAAAGGACGTCACTGCAAAATGCTATGGCGGTGATATAACACGAAAACGAAAACTACTTGAAAAACAGAGAAAGGGGAAGAAACGGATGAAGATGGTTGGTCATGTAATGATTCCCCAATCTGCATTTTTGTCGGTATTAAAGACAGATGACAGATGACAGGTATCTAAGGACAGGTTTTGTGATATCGCCTTTCGGAAACAAGCATTACCTTTTTCAATTTTAAACGCTTACAAAGAAATGCGAACACTTTTGAACGTTACCAAAATGTTACATAAAATGGAGTTACAAATATGAGAATGACTATTACTGAAAAGATTCTTGCGGGTCATGCCGGTCTTGACAATGTAAGGCCCGGGGATCTGATAAATGCAAAAATTGATGTTGCGCTTGGGAATGATATAACAGCTCCCATTGCAATAAAACAATTTTATAAAAGCGGAGCAAAACAGGTTTTTGATAAGAGCAGGGTCGTACTTGTTCCGGACCATTTTGTGCCCAACAAGGATATAAAGTCAGCTATGCAGGCAAAGGTCCTGCGGAATTTTGCCAGGGAACAGGGCCTTACATATTTCTTTGATGGGGGAGATATGGGTGTTGAACATGCGATTCTTCCAGAAAAAGGTATTGTTCTTCCAGGGGACCTTGTTATAGGAGCCGATAGTCATACATGTACATACGGTGGGCTTGGAGCATTTGCTACAGGCGTTGGAAGCACTGACCTTGCAGCTGCAATGATAACGGGGGAAGTTTGGCTCAAGGTGCCGGAAACCTTTAAGTTAATATATAAAGGGAAGCTTAATCCGTGGGTCGAGGGAAAGGATCTTATCCTGTATACCATCGGTGATCTAGGCGTGGGCGGAGCCCTTTATAAGTCCATGGAATTCACCGGTCCGGTTATAGAAAAACTTGGAATGGCAGAGCGACTTACCATGGCTAATATGGCTGTAGAAGCTGGGGCCAAAAACGGAATCATAGAACCAGATGAGGTAACGAGAGAATATGTTTCAACCCGTGCGGTGCGTGACTTTAAATTTTTCAAAAGTGATGAGGATTATGATTATGCTAAGATAGTTGAATACGATGTCACCAAAATAGAACCACAGGTGGCATTCCCTCATCTTCCTGAAAACACAAAAGGTATCAGCGAAGTGGAGGAAATACGGATAGATCAGGTTGTGATCGGTTCTTGCACGAACGGGAGGATAGAAGACCTGCATTCCGCCGCCGCTATCCTTAAAGGAAAGAAGGTGGCACGGGATACACGTCTTATTATAATACCTGCTACGCCCTATGTATACAGGTCTGCTTTAAAGGATGGCTTGTTTGACATTTTTCTGGACGCAGGAGCGATAATCAGCCCTCCAACTTGCGGTCCTTGCCTCGGAGGACACATGGGAATACTTGCAAAGGGAGAACGGGCTGTGGCTACAACCAACAGAAATTTTGTAGGAAGGATGGGTCATCCTGAAAGCGAAGTATATCTTGCAAGCCCTGTCGTGGCTGCAGCATCTTCAATATTGGGGAAGATAGGCGGGCCTGATGAAGTTCTTTAAATCTGGTGCAAAACGGCTAGAGGGAAAGTTATTTTTTACTAGAAAACATAGAAAAAATGGAGAGTATAATGAAAATTGCAGGAAAAGTATGGAAGTTTGGAGACGACATTGACACAGATCTTATAATACCTGCAAGATATTTAAATAGCAGCGATCCTAATGAACTCGCAAAACACTGCTTGGAAGATGCCGACCCGGATTTTGCCGGAAAGGTAGCTGAATCGGATATAATTGTTGCAGGAAAAAATTTTGGATGTGGATCTTCCAGGGAGCATGCACCCATTGCCATAAAAGCGGCAGGGATATCTTGTGTTATTGCGAAGAGTTTTGCAAGGATCTTTTACAGAAATGCCTTTAATATGGGCCTTCCCATACTGGAATGTGAAAATGCAGACGTGTTTAATAAAGGAGAGAGGCTTTCCGTAAATTTTGACACAGGTGAGATCATCCTTTTGGAGACAAATGTATCCTATTCAACAGAGCCTATTCCACCCTTTATGCAGGAGCTTGTCCAAAGCGGCGGGCTGATGAAACATATAGAGAAAAAGATAAAATAACCATGAGACCTTTGCAAAACGCATAATGAAATCCTTCACAGAAATCATTTTTTCTTTGTTATGATAAACTCTCTGATCCGGTTTCCTTTCATCTTATTTACGGTAGCTATAAAATTTTCAAGAGGAATTTCTTCTTTTTCTTGGGGTATTCTGCCGATTTTGTCAAGAATGTAACCGGAGAAGGTGTTGTACTCACTTGAATCGGGAATATTCATTGGTATATTTTCATTTACTTCATCAATTTCAGATTTACCAAGAACGCTCCATTCGTTGGGCTTAATCTTAACGATATACGGCTCAAACTTATCCGTCTCATCGATTATCTCTCCGACGATCTCTTCAAGTGCATCTTCTAGTGTTATCAAACCGGAGACGCCACCATACTCATCCACAATGATGGCCATATGTTGTTTTCTTTCCTTGAATTGTTGAAGCAAGTTGTCCAATTTCTTGTTATTCGGAACAAAATAAGGCTCGTGCATGATTTTTCTGACATCAATCTCCTCTTTTGATGTCGCCTGGTGCATGAAAAGATCTTTTATATTTAAAATGCCGATGACATGATCAATATCTCCTTTAATCACGGGAATTCTTGTAAAGCCGGACTTGATAATTTCTTCAAGCTTCAAATCCTCATCTTCATTGATGACAAACATATCCGCCCTGGGGGTCATGATTTCAGAAGCCTTGGTATCATCAAATTCAAAGATATTGTAAATCAATTCCTTTTCTTCTTCCTTAATTTCTCCTTCTTCTTCAACCACTTCAACCATGGTCATCAGTTCTTCTTCTGTGACTTTCGGTCTCTTTTGTATTTTACCCGTTAGCTTGGGAATGAAGTTTAGCAATACAATGATCGGAGTAAATAAAATAGACAACCAATACAGAGGGAATATCACAATCTTGGCAATCAATATGTTGTTTCTGGTAGCAATTGATTTAGGAAAAATCTCGCCAAAAATTAGAATAAGAAAAGTCATTATTCCGGTAGCAATACCGACAGCATTACTTGAAAGAAGACTAATGGCCATAGCGGTGGCCATAGCTGACGCACCAACATTAACAACATTATTACCGATAAGGATGGTTGAAAGAAGCCTGTGCGGATCATCTTTCATTTTTTTAATCAACGCGTTGACTTTGCCCTTTTCTTTGGCGAGATGTATCGCTTTGGTTTTGCTGATCGAGAATAAGGCGGTTTCGGCTGAAGAAAAAAAACCGGAGAGCAGAAGCAAGACTATCAAAATCAGTATCTGATCGAATAGCATATGTATTCCTAGTTTAAATGCCTGAATCTAATGATCTTTGCAATTGACCTTCTATAAGTTTTCTCAATGGTGCACTTCTCAGGAAGGATTGATCTGCAGGTATGTGGGTGGTATAAGCCTTGCTTTGAAAGATCCTTCCAGAAAGGATTTATTTATTTGGGAACCAGATGGATAATTCCATTTACTAAATCAATATAATAATATTCGGCGGGTATGTCAATCAAGAAGTCGGTTTATTATCTGGTGTTTGAAGGTTATTGATTAAATAATAAGTGGTTGCGATATTCCAGCCGAAGTAACTGCAAGGCCATTATGAGGATGTTGAGGTAAAACTGAAATTAAAATGTATTATTGAACACTTTTATGTTGAAGTATCAAGAAAGTTTTATTATTTAGTAATTGCTTTTATTAACTACTTTACCAATATGGGAAAAGAATGATGTGGCTCAGGTTGTGAGCGTTGAAAAAGAAGGATGTAGCAGAAACATTTAAGAGGTTCCTAACGTTACCCTTGAGGAGAAAAAAATATGAATAAAAGATTAATTATTATAGGGTTCGGACTTATCACTGTTCTATTGCTTTGGTCAGGGATTTCAATATATCCTGACTGGCTGTGGTTCGAAAATCTAGGCTTTTCGCCTATTTTTTGGACCATGCTTTTGAGTAAATTCGGGTTCGGTTTGTTGGTTTGGTTGCTTTTAATTTTTATCATATCCATTAACCTCTATGCCGCCAAACGTTTAAACCCAGGTGACGGGTCAGGAGTGGCATTTAAAGCTGCGGACAGTTATATTTCCCAACTTGGCATTTCAAGCAGAGCCTTAAATTCTCTCCTTATAGCTTTTATTCTGATTCTTAGTTTTTTTATTGCGTCAAAGGGCTCCATTCAATGGGATATGCTCTTGCGTTATCTATATCAGCAACCCTTTGGCAAAACGGATCCTATTTTTAACATGGACATCGGTTTTTATCTATTCTCTCTTCCCTTTTATATTTTCGTCCGAGACGGGCTATTAGTGCTTTTCATTTTGGCTGGGTTGGTCACTATGGGTTGGTATCTGAAAAATGGTGCGCTTCAAATAGAGGGTGAATTTAATCAAGTGGAGGGTGTCCCAACCTCTTTACCTAAAATTAACATTGCGCCAAAAGCCAAAAAGCACCTTATTTTCCTGGGAGGAATCATTGTTCTACTCCTGGCCTGGGGTTATTATCTGAAAATGTATGGACTTTTGTATTCTACACAGGGACCTGCTTTCGGTGCCAGCTATACCGATGTCCACATCAAGGCCCTGGCATATAAGATTTTGATCATTGTCTCTATAGGCTTTGCTTTGGTCCTTTTTTTCAACGCTTTTAAATTCAGGATGAAATTAATCTGGTTAAGCGGAGGAATTTGGATAGGGGCTGTGTTGGTGTTTACGATCCTGCTTCCCGTCCTGATACAGAAAATTGTGGTTAAGCCCAATGAATTAGCTAAAGAATCACCCTACATCGCTTACAATATTGATTATACCCGTAAAGCCTATAATTTGGATAGGATAAAAGAAGTCAATTTTGAAGTTAATGACAAATTAAGTGCGGAGGACATCAAGAAGCATGATGTAACGATTCAAAATATCAGGATCTGGGACGAGCGTCCTTTACTTCAAACCTACAGGCAGATCCAAACCATACGACTATATTACGATTTTAACAATGTAGACGTAGATCGTTATATAATCAATAACCAATATCGACAGGTCATGCTGGCCACCCGGGAGTTGGTGGTAAATCAACTTCCTCCCCAGGCAAATACCTGGGTCAATAGACACCTTATCTATACCCATGGCTATGGATTGGCCTCAAGCCCGGTCAATGAAGTGACAAGCGAGGGACTGCCCCACCTCTTTATCAAAGACGTGCCGCCTTCCTTTGAACCTGACCTGAAGATAGAGCGCCCCGAGATCTATTATGGTGAAAAAACGGATCAGTATGTTCTTGTAAAGACGAA
>Ga0114925_10001698_pt1 | contig 11011 bp, 8 predicted proteins | sample SumtaG_2_FD_87287 | JGI IMG/M metagenome (GOLD analysis project Ga0114925, IMG submission 87287) | Deep subsurface microbial communities from Indian Ocean to uncover new lineages of life (NeLLi) - Sumatra_00607 metaG | ecosystem: Environmental > Aquatic > Marine > Oceanic > Sediment | place...
CTCAGCCTCTTGGGGCACAATACTGGGTTCGAGCACCACTGCCACTGGCTTGGGAAGCTGACCCTGCTTTAGGGAAAACCTACTCATTAGAAAGTTTACCTGGATGTCTGTAATCTGCGATGCTGGGAATTGACCTGCCCTGACAAACGTGACCAGGAAGTCAGTCCCTTCCCACCTTGATACTATATTGAGAGTTCTGCCTACGGCCTCGGGGTTCATGGCGGCCTGTGAATAGTCCACGGGATTTCGCAGGATGTTACCCGCCGCAGGAGTAAACTCCCGTATTTCAGCAATGAGCTCTGGGGGGAGTGGAGGGACTCTTAGCCCTCTGTTTTCAAATTCGTCGGCGATCAGAACGCTGGCTCCACCTCCAGCACCGAATAACACCGCATTCCTACCCCGGGGAGTTGGCAGGAACAGAAGTGTGACCAATACATCAATCATTTCTTCAAGGCTACCGACACTAATGATTCCCAATTGCTGGCAGAGGGCATCCCAAGCAGCCCGGCTCCCAGCGAGCGCTGCAGTATGGCCGGCGACTGCTCGAGCGCCTCCCTCGGTAATTCCCCCTTTAAGAAGTATCACTGTCTTTTTCTTCGTTGCCTCCTCCAGGGCCCTGCGAAACCGCTTCCCATCCTTAATTCCCTCGATATAAAGGGCTAGTATTTTGGTATCAGCGTCATTAACAAGACATTCGAGCAAATCATTCTCATCGATGTCACATGCGTTGCCGTAGCTTATGACCTTGCTGAAGCGAACGCCTCGCAACGCTGCCTGCCTGACCAAATAAATGGAATTGCCACCACTTTGACTAATGACTCCCACCGGTCCGCTTTCTTTGGGGAAGGCTGGACTGAAGGATAGGTGTGATTGGGGGCAGTAAATGCCCATACAGTTAGGACCGATAATCCTGATGCCCTTCCTGCGGGCGACTTCCACCAGTTCAGATTCCAGTTTTATTCTCTCCTCTTCGCCGGTCTCACTGAAGCCTGCCGTACAGAAGTGAACTGCCTGTACCCCTTTTTCGGCACATTCCTCCACGAGCCTGGCAGCAATCCGGGCATTAACCAGACCGATTACGTAGTCGATGTTGCCGGGAATATCCTGGAGGCTGGTATGAACCTTATGACCTTCAATCTCTCCGCCCTTAGGATTAACGAGATAAAAGGGGCGGTCGAATTCAAATTCGATAAGGCCCTCCAGGAAGGTCCGCGTCCAGTGCCAGGGCTCGGTAGTCGTGATGCCAACAAGGGCAATCGAATTAGGATGGAAAAGAAAGTCCAGGCTATGCTGATGCGTATTCTTCATGCTCCTCACTCAATAACACTTTGTTAGTCCAGGTGGAAGGTGAAGCAAGTTCACAGTAAAGAAGCCGCATGACCATAATGACATGCGGCTGATAACTCTTACTGTAAACTTTTTTGAGATTGCCATGCCGCTTGATGTTGTGTGAGCAAAAATGCAAGGCTGCCTTTGTTGGAAGTATAGCAAGGAGTCCATGGATTGTAAATACCAATTTGAACTTGGAGATTTCCACTGTGCGAGCTACTCAGCCAGGGTTTCCCCAACAATATAGTTTGATGGATTAGCAAAAATATGGTAAATTATTTAGCTTTTAGGATATGGCACATAATGCCTTTGCTATGACTCGTTCGTAACTCAGTTCAACTATGTTTCACTTTACGTGGTGATCAGGAGGCTTGTATTGAAGACGGAGAAACTGCGGAAATTCGAGTATATTTTCCACCCAAGAACGGTAGCTGTAATAGGAGCTTCCAACGACGATGGATTCTCACAGGCTTTAATGGGCACAAAACTCAGGGATAATTTATTCCTGGTTAATCCAAAGCATAAAGAACTCCACGGTAAAAGATGCTACCCCAGCATCTTGGATATCGAAGGTGGAATTGACTATGTTGTCATAGCAGTACCAGCTTTGCTTGCCCCAAAAGTATTGGCCGAATGCATAGAAAAAGGTGTGAAAGCGGTCCATATTTATACTGCTGGTTTCAGTGAAACCGGGTTAGAAGAAAGGAAAACTTTAGAGGACGAAGTGAAGGAGATAGCCAGAGGTAAAATCAGCTTAGTTGGTCCTAACTGCATGGGGATATGTTGCCCTGAGTCTGGCCTGGCTTTTATTCCGGATATCTCAAGCGAGGAAGGTCCAGTTGGGGTGATTTCACAAAGCGGCACCTTTGCTGTGGAATTTTTGTCCATCGGGAAACTAAGAAACATAAAGTTCAGCAAAGTTATAAGCTATGGGAATGCCATAAACCTCGACTGTCCCGACTTCCTGGAATACCTGGCGCATGATCCCGAAACTAAGGTCATAGCTTTATATATGGAGGGAACAAAAAACGGCGAGCGTCTAAAAGCGGCAATGACCGAAGCTGCAAGACTGAAGCCAATACTGGCACTTAAAGGAGGAGTAACCGAGCATGGTCGCCGGGCAGCGTCTTCTCACACAGGCTCATTAGCCGGCTCACCGGAAATATGGAGTTCACTTTTCAGACAGGCCGGGGTAATACAGGTGGAGGACTTCGACGAACTACTGGATACCACTTTAGCATTGTCCTGTGCCCCTCTCCCTTCAGGGAAAGGAACCGCCATTATTACCAACTCCGGTGGTTTTAGCGTGCTTGAAACTGATTTATGTGTAAAAGCAGGACTGGAAGTCCCGCAATTCACGAAGGCAACGATAACTGAATTACGTAAAATGGTTCCGCTAGCGGGAACAGGCATAAATAACCCCCTGGACGCCTGGCCAATATACTATAACATGCCCGGAACAACGGGAACGCTTGCAGATGCTATCAAAACCTTGTCTCATGATAAGAATATTCATTCAATAGTGCTGCACTTTGACGAAGTGCGTTACCTGCGACATGTGTTTGGAGAAGCAACTGAAAACTACCTGAAGGAACTTGTTGAGATTATGGTTCAGGGGTGTAAGTATGCTCGAGATGAAATGGGCAAGACCGTAATGATTTGCGTTTCACTCGATGCCTATACGGAAGATGAAGAGGATAGGAGGTATCACCTTCTGGCTAAGAAGGCTTTTGAAGGCGAGAGATTCCCTGTATATCCGTCACTTGGTGCCTCAATCAAGGCTCTCTCCAATCTGTACAGGTACAAGGCTCAGTGTCGCAATCCCTAGACCCTGCCACCACCGCCAATTGCCCCCTTCATCGGATAGAGTATTCGGATCTCAAATTGTTTGAGTCGCCAGACAAATGTCAAACGTGGGCTAGCAAAAACTCAGTTCCCCAAAGATGAGGGCTGGTAAGCTAATTGTTGTAGGATGAGATTTCAGACCAATCCGATTTTCTGGGCCACTATCTCCCTGTGGAAGTCAGTGGTGCCAAAAGCAATATCTGCGGCCTTGCTTCTACGGTAATAAAGGGGTATATCGTGGTCAGCACTGGTAGCGATTGCTCCGTGTACTCTCACTGCCCACTTGCTGAGATTCTTATAGACCTCGTTGACATATGCCTTGGCCATAGAAGCTTCTTTAGCGCAGGGAAGACCCTCCGCCTCCATCCAGGCTGCCTCATAAACCAGGTAACGGCTGGTTTCCATCGACGTCCACATGTCAGCCATTATATGTTGAAGTGCCTGAAAAGCGCCTATGGGCCTTTCATATTGAACTCTTTCTTTGGAATACGCCACGGTCATTTCCACACAAGTCTCTATAGCACCTATAGATTCGGCACACTTAGCGATGGCGCCTTTGCGCAACATCATTTCCACAATGAGCCATCCCTCATCTATCTTGCCAAGTATATTTTTCCTGGGTACAGTGACGTTATTAAAACGCACCTCGCATAGCTTATCTGCGGCGGTGGTAGGTATTACCTCACAACTTATTCCAGGAGTCTTGGAGTCGACAATAAAGAGGGTGATTCCCTTCTCGGGCGAAGTTCCATCTTTTGTCCTTGTGACACAGAGGATGTGGTTGGCAACATGGGCCATTTCCACGAAGAGCTTTGTACCGTTTATTATGAAATCATCTCCTTTTGGTGTTGCCTTAACGGCGATGCCAGAAGCATCGAAGACGCCTTCACCTTCGAGGAGAGCCGTGGTAAGAATTAGTTCCCCTTGAGCTATTTTGGGAAGTAATTCCTTCTTTTGTTCTTCACTTCCCGCCTCGAGTATAAGGAAAGTACTGGTTATAGTAGCTATTAATGGTCCGGGAAGAATATTTCTACCTATCTCCTCCAGGAGGACAACAAGGTCCTGGAAGGTATAACCCATACCGCCGTATTCTTCAGGTATGATTAGGCCCATCCAACCTAGCTCAGCCATCTTCTTCCAGAGTTCGGGAGAGTATCCTTCCTCACTTTGTTCGAGTTTTCTTACCAGAGTCTTGGGACACTCTGTGGAAAGAAAATCGCGTGCCATTTTCTTCAATATTTCTTGTGTTTCAGTAAATCTAAGATCCATGATTCCTCCTTAGCGAAGCTTGGTTTATCTCATCCTGGGCAAGCCGAGGCCGTACCAGGCAATGATATTCCTTTGTATTTCATTTGTTCCCATGGATACGGTGGTTATGAAATGTTCGTGGAACATCCTCTCCCATAACCCGTCTAAGGGAGCCCATCGAGAAGTCTTGACCTGGCCATAGGGCCCCAAAATGTCTGTAGCCAAAAAAGCAAAACGCTCGCCCAGCTCACTGAAGAAAATTTTACCTGCTGAGGCATCCATCAGGGACATTTCGTTTCTGTTTTGTAAATCAGCGACACGGTATGCCAGAGCACGAGCTGCTTCTAATTCGCAGGCTAGCTGAGCCAGCCTATTCCGGATAAGCGGGTTCTTGGCCAATAGCTGTCCATGTCGTTTGGTCTCGTTGCAAAATGTGACCAGTTGTTCCAGCCCGTTGATCATGCTCATGATTTCGTTTATGCCGGATCTCTCGAAACCAGCCAGAAGATTTACAACAGCCCAGCCTTCGTGTTCTTGGCCGACGATATTTTTAGCTGGCACATGAACATCGTCAAAGTAGACCTCGCAATAAGGAGCATGGCCATCCAGGTATGGAATTGGCCTTACCGTGATCCCCGGCAGCTTCATATCGTGCAGGATGAAGGTCATGTTGTGATGTTTTCGAGCAGTCGGGTCTGTCTTGAATACGCCAAAGCCCCAATCAGCTTGGCGAGCGCCGGTATTCCAGGTTTTCTGACCATTTATAATGTACTCATCGCCCTTTTTTATTGCTGTTGTGCTCAGAGAGGCTAGGTCTGAGCCGGCATTGGGTTCGCTCCACAGCTCACACCACATAACCTCTCCCCGGGCAATAGGTGGCAGGAATTCTCTCTTTATCTCTTCACTTGCAGCCTGCACCAAGGTTGGGGCAAGCATTTGCACTCCAAAAATATCTACTCCGGGAATGCCATAGTATCCTCTGGCTTCAGCAAAGAGAACGCGGTCCATCATGTCTCCTTTGCCACCATATTCTGGCGGCCAGCCAAGGGCAAGCCATCCCCTTTTGGCAAATTCTTTGGCGCAATACAGGTTGTACTCCCAGCACTCATCTGTTTCATAGATGGTCTCAAATCCTAAAAAGCTCGGCGGTTTCCTTTTTTCGAGTTCTTTACATGTGTCATAGAACTCCTGTTTGCGAACCTTTTGTTCGTCTGTAAGCGAAAGGTCCATGTATACCTCCTTTGAGTTTGAAAATATTATGACAATGCCGCTCGATTTCGGGCTTTATATTATAGTGTGTATGAGGAATTGTCAAAAAGCTACAGTGCACTGAACCGCGGAGTAGGGATTCAAAAGGAAGGAGGTTCTATCATCATGGGCAAGCGTCAAGACAATGACTTCACAACCCTGCGGGGACTCCAAGATTGCGTTTGACTAAGGCAGCAACTGCTCTCAGGGATTAGAAATCCCTTTCACAAGGTTGCCAGCCTACTCGAAAAACGTGACCAAGGTTGTGTGCATAGTCTGGGTCAAAATCCGCTTTATGAGCATACCGTACAGCCGAGAGGGGGAATAAGCTGTATCGCTCCCCCTTCATCAAGCACTTTGCGGTTCCGGGCCTGGCGCAATTAGCGCCCCGAACATATTGTAGTAGAGACCTTTTTTAGCCAGGAGTTCCCGGTGAGAGCCTGTCTCAACGATTCTTCCTTGCTCAAGGACTATGATGCGGTCAGCGTGAGTCACGGTGGAGAGCCTGTGAGCAATAATGAGGCAGGTACGCCCCTTCATCAGGCGGCGTAATGATTTCTGCATAAGACGTTCAGCATTGGTATCCACGCTGGAGGTGGCCTCGTCCAGTACCAGGATGGGCGGATTGGCCAAGATTGCCCGGACCAGGCAGACAAACTGGCGTTGTCCGGCACTGAGGTTTTCACCCCTTTCGCCCACTTGCGTCTCGTAGCCATGCTCCAGACTCGCAATAAAATCGTGGGCCCGCGCATTTTTGGCTGCCTCGACGACATCCTGGCGGCTGGCTTCCGGGCGTCCGTACCGGATGTTTTCCTCTATACTGCCGGAAAAAAGGAAGGGATCCTGAGTTACAACTCCTATTTGACGCCTCAATGACTGCTGGGTAACTAAGTTCACGTCGTAGCCATCCACAGTCACCTCACCCTCATCTACCTCATAGAAGCGAGTTATCAGGTTCGCCAGACTGCTTTTGCCTGCCCCAGTCCGCCCCACGATAGCCACTGTCTCGCCAGGGTTGACGGTGAAGTCTATGTTGTGGAGAATCTTAACACCAGGAGTATAGCTGAAGCTAACCCCCTTAAAACTAATCTCCTTTGCCGGCGGTATCTCAATTGCCTGAGGGGTATCGACTATTTCAGGTTCAACATCAAGCAGTTCAAAGATACGCGCTCCAGATGCCATAGCCCGTTGGAGTTCAACATACTGCATAGCTAGTTCGAGTATCGGGTCAAAGAAGCGCCGGATATAGAGTATAAAGGCGAGAAGAACACCGATACCAATCTCTCCCGCCAGCACCTGGGATCCCCCATAGACAATAACCAAGCCGGTAGCGACAGCAGTCAGTATTTCAACCGTAGGCTGCATGACCGCTTGTAGCTTGGCTGCGTTAACATTGGCAATAAGATGTTCCCTGTTTACACTATCAAATTGCTCAGAGTTGACTTCCTCCCTGGTCAAGCTTTGGATTACTCGCACCCCGGATATGCCTTCTTGAAACTGAGCGTTGACAGTAGCAATAGCCCGCCGCACCCTGATGAAGGCACGGCGAGCGTATCTCTGCCATATGAATGCAATTATTGCTAGTGCGGGCACCACGGTAAGAGTGAGCAGGGCTAGTCGGGTGTTCATAATAATCATGACACTGGCTATTGCTACCAGGGTCAGGACGCTGGTCACGATGTAAAGCATACCACCGGCAAGAAGTTCCTGTATTTGTTGCACATCGTTTTGCACACGAGACATGATTCTACCTACTTTATTGTGGTCGAAGAAGCTCAGCGAGAGCCGTTGCAGGTGTTCAAACATCTCAGTTCGCATCCTAAAGAGTATCCTCTGCCCGACGTAGCCCAGGTATAGTTGTTCCAGATAGCGACCACCCCAGCCCAACAACGCCACACCAATAAAGATGATGACAATAGTTTTCAGCCCACCGATGTCACCCGTTTGTATAAAACGATCAGTGGCTATAGCTACCAAATAGGGCACGGCTATGGTAGAGAGAGAGCGCATTATAATTCCACTGCCTCCCAGAGCTAGCTGTGACTTGACTGGCGCCAGGTATTTGAGTAGCCGTCGTACAACCCTGGCGTCATATACCTTGCCCAGCATCTTGTCTGCGTCGAAGGTGCTAGGGAGTTGACCTCCTCTGTGGGGACCACCACTGTGCTGCATGCTCATTTCTTCTTAAACTTCTCTCACAAATCTGAGTTATCTTGAGTTCTAAAAATCTTCACCAGGACCCTCGGTTATAGAGAGTTGCGACTTATATACTTGTTGATAAAAGCCATTCGCAGCTATTAGCTCGCTGTGTCTACCTCGCTCCACTACCTGACCATCCTTAAGCACCAGGATAAGATCGGCATTTTTGATGATGGACAACCGATGGGTGATAATGAAGGTAGTGCGTCCTTTGATAAGCTTATCCATGGCCTGGCGCATGAGATGTTCAGTTTCGACATCCACGCTGGAGGTGGAGTCATCCATAATAAGGATACCAGGGTTTATGAGCAGGGTACGGGCTATGACCAATCGTTGTTTCTGACCGCCGGAGAGGGTGACGCCTCGCTCCCCCACCCAGGTTTCATAGCCGTCAGCAAGGCTCTCGATAAAATCATGAAGCTGAGCTGCTTTGGCCACAGCAATTATATCCTCCATGTCAGCATTTACTGTGCCGTAGGCAATGTTATCCCGAATCGTAGCTGAAAACAGGAAGGTGTTCTGTTGTACTATCCCTATGTTCCTGCGTAGTGAGTCCAGAGTCACATCACGGACGTCAATACCATCAATAGTGATACTTCCGCTGCTCACATCGTAGAATCTGGGGAGGAGGTGGGCAATAGTACTCTTTCCACTGCCCAGGCCACCCACCAGAGCCACCAATTCCCCAGGCTGTACGCTAAAGCTGACGTTATTAAGTATAGGAGCTGCTGAATCATAGCTGAAGCTGACATTCTCAAAATGGACCTCTCCCTTAACACCGTTCAGTTCGATAGCACCAGGTTTCTCCTGAACCACTGATTCGGTATCCAGTATCTCGAAAATGCGTTGCCCCGCTGATACCGCGCGGGAGAAGATATTCGTAATGAATCCCAGGTTGCGCACCGGCATTGCCATCATGCCCAGATACAAGATGAATTGAGTCACCCCGCCGATGGTCAGGTTACCAGCCATCACCTGGCGTCCACCATACCACAGGATGACAGCTATAGGTATGGTTATCGCAAACATCATGATTGGAATGTTAAGAGCTCTTTGACGCGTAGCGCTAATGTGCTCATCGTAAAGCAATGTTGCCTGTGCAGAGAATTTTTTGCTCTCTTGCTGTTCGTGTGCGAAAGCTTTCACCGTCCTTGTCCCGGTGAGGTTTTCTTCCAGAATAGTGCCCAGGCGTGCCATTAACTGTTGAATTTTGAGCCAGATGGGACGGAGACGCCTGCTGACGATAACTACCCGCCAGCCGACAACGATTAGGAAAGGTATAGTCAACAATGCCAGCGTCCAGTTCAGCGAGACCAGGAAATAAGAGATGCCAATGAACAGGATGGATATCCGGAGTACACCCCCCAAGCCCCTCCCCAAGAACATGCGTATTGCCTCGACATCGGCAGTGCCTCGTGACATGAGCTCTCCTGTCTGAGCCTGGTCGTGAAAGGCAAAACTCAGTCGCTGTAGTTTGTCGTAGAGAGAATTCCTGATATCATAGGCTGTTGTCTGAGATACCAGTTCGGTGAGGTAGGTATACCCGAAGGCCGAGATACCTCTCAGGGCACCGGCGACAAGCACAGCCACAGCCAGCCATATAAGGTGACTACGATCACCGTAGCCTAGTATAGTATCAACCCCTTCACCAAGCAATCGGGGTATAGCCAGGCTGAAGGCCACGCTTGCCAGCATACAGATAAACGCCAGGAGCATCCGTTTCCAGTATTTCTTAACGAAGCCAATTAATCTTAGGAGAATTCTCATTGAAACGCTGGTAATTATAACGCCGTGAGTGAGCTTGTTCAATGAGCTGTGCTGGAGAAGGCGTGCTGGAAGCCAAGTACCGGGGCTGATTAGAAAGTCTTCGTGTCGTCTCTGGAGCGACGCCATGACGAAGTGGGGGTCTGACCAACGGTGAAAACAAAGGGAGCGTACCGTAGTTGGCTAACCACGAGATTATGCTATCTTTGCTTTCGCCGGGGAGAATTCACGGAACCAATACTGAGGGCAGTGACGCTCTTGACAAAGCTACAGGCGTGCAGGCGAAGCAGAGGGCTACCGTATACGGGGATGTGAGCGGGCCACCACTGATACGTATAGGCCGGCGGCCAAACCATAGGATTCTCAGCCTCCTGGAAAAGTACGAGCAAGGCTGCGGCCACAATTGAGGATTAACAAACCCCAGGAATTGGTTGTTTATGAATCCCGATTATATTATTTCAAGTCTGACTCTGGTATCTTCTCTAGCTGCTTTTACTCGAAGTAATGTTCGTAGTGCTTGCGCTACGCGACCTTGCCTGCCAATAACCCTGCCCTTATCATCGGGAGCAACCTCTAATTTAAATAGCAAGCCTTCATCACTATTTTCCTCGGTGATCTTTACTGCGTCAGGTTCTGCCACAATGGATTTAATAATGTATTCCAGCAAGTCTTTCATTTCGCCTCCTTAATAGTTAGTTTTGGCCTGAGGTCGGCTTAACTTTATCCATAATGCCTAGTTTGCTGAGCAAGCTGCGCACCGTATCTGTAGGCTGAGCTCCATATCTAAGCCACTTTAAAGCCTTTTCTTCATCAATGTCGATAGTTGCAGGATCAGTCAAGGAATTGTAATGGCCGACAATATCAATGAATCTACCATCACGGGGAGAGCGACTATCGGCTACTACCACTCGGTAGAATGGTCTGTTTCTTCTCCCCATACGGCGTAATCTGATTTTAACCATTTGATAAGGTGATTATCTCTTAAATGCCAATGTTTGTCAATAGCTTATGACTCAGAGGCATACTCCAATAATCCGGGGGCATAGAAATAAGAGAACTATATAGTAGTGGGGCAGTTCAGGCAATGATTTTGGGAGAGAATACATATACGGTTGTTGTTTTGAACTTCCTCCTTAGCAAGGCTAGTTGTGGTTTATATATCCTGATTCTTTTTTCCTGGCATGTGACCTGCATATTAAGCGCTTTTGATATGACTTTCTCCTCTATTTCCCCTTCACATATTATGGCGGCCTCAGCTTGATTCGCTCCTAGCTCTATAAGCAAGGGCAAGGGCAATGCTTTTTGCTCATCAGTATCTATCATGCTTGCCAGATACTCAAGTTCACTCTTTTTAAAGAAATGGGTGCTACCATCGTTA
>Ga0114925_10001699_pt1 | contig 11003 bp, 10 predicted proteins | sample SumtaG_2_FD_87287 | JGI IMG/M metagenome (GOLD analysis project Ga0114925, IMG submission 87287) | Deep subsurface microbial communities from Indian Ocean to uncover new lineages of life (NeLLi) - Sumatra_00607 metaG | ecosystem: Environmental > Aquatic > Marine > Oceanic > Sediment | place...
ATTGATAATCGAGTCTTCTTTGTTCTACCTAGAGATAAAGAGTTTACAATTATTGGTACAACTGATACTGATTATGATGGGGATTTAGCTAATCCTTTTTGTACCAAAGATGATGCTGATTATTTAATTAAATCAACACAAAAATTCTACCCAAATGCAGAACTAGGATATGATAATATACTATCAACTTATGCTGGAATAAGACCATTAGTAATGCAAAAGGGCAAATCTGAAAGTGAAGTATCGCGAACTCATAGTATATTTTTCTCCAATGATGGCTTATCGACAATAACAGGTGGTAAATTGACAGCATGGCGTGCTATGGCTGAAGATTTATTCAATAAAATAGAAGAAAGAAAAATTTTCCTTAATATTAAAAGAGAAAAGCATTTTAGTAGACAGCCATTCATAATTAGTCTTATTAAAGAAGATTGGTTAGAAGAGTTAAAAAAATTTGATCTTAATATAGATCTTGATGTTTTAGCTCATTTATACCAACAATACGGTAAAGGTGCTACTAAGATTCTTGAAATGATAAAAAAAGATGAATCTTTACAAGAAAAAATAATTGAAGATAATGATTTTATACAAGCAGAAATTCTCTATTGTTTAAGATATGAGCCTACTCCTCACTTAATTGATGTATTTTGCAGACGCACAGAAATGGCTTTATGGATTCATCATAAAAAAGCATTTGAAGCGGCTACCAAAGTTGCTGAAATCATGGCAAATGAATACTCTTGGGATGAAAATAAAAAAAATCAAGAAATTGAGTTATACATGGATTACATTATGAAAACAGTCTCATTTATTACCTAATCCTTTCAAATTTTATTTTTAATAATTGGACTCCATTAGAATTATATTTTTAAAAAATGATATACATTATAATAACAAATCTAAATTTACATTAAAGAGTGAAAATAATTGATATTCGCTTGGAATTTTACGGAAGATTTTATACGACCCCTGTCACAATGGGGAGGGTTTTTCTTTTTAATCCTTGGTATTATGTGGCTAATCTACGCCATATACGAGACAAAACGGCGAGGATCATTCAAAAAACGGAAGGTAGAGTCTTGGAATTTTGATGTTACTAAATTTCTCAAAGGATTAACTTATATTGGAATCCTTGTGGGAATCTTCAGCATGATGAGTGGAATAGGTGAACTAATTCTTGATGAACCGCCAAGTGTAGCTTATGCAGCAGCAAATCCGGGAGCAGGGAGAAGTCTTTTTTCGGCTATTTTACTTATTGTTTTTGGTATATTTACGTTATTAAAACCTTTAAATGATCTACCTATTGCTAGTGTAGTAGGATTGATAATCGCTAGTGCGGCTGCTATTATAGTATGTTTACTAATTCCAGATGTGTTAGTTGAACATATTGCTATTCATTTTGATCCGAAATGGTTTTTCATAATATTGTTTATCATCATTTTGGCAATTATAGCTATTCTTGTTAAATTCTATATCGCTGGGATAATGCGTATTTCAAAAATAATATCATGGCCTCCTTTAGCATTTATTGTGGCTGTTGTATGTTTAATCCAAGGATTTCTATTGCTAGTGCTTGGCATTAGTATTGTATGATATTTCTAAATTAATTTAATTTTTTTTATCTTTTATTGAACTTAAAGGAAAGAAAATCAATTTCTTCATAGAAATAATCAGAATAAAGGTTTTTTAGTAAGTATTATTACTTTAAAATTATGAAAACACTAATTGCATATTTCACAATGGGTGGAAGAACGAAGAAAACTGCTGAGGCTATCGCAAGTGTTCTAACCAATTATGAAGTGAGCTACTTTCCGGTGGAATTAACTGGGAAATTTATCGAAAAGTTAAAAATGTTAGACAAGTTCGAGAAAAAAGATTTTTCTGCGATAGAAACTGAATTAAATACTCTCGATGCTGCAAGTTATGATTTAATTATTTTTGGTATGCCCACTTATGGAAATAAACCCCCACAAATTTTTGATGAAATTGTAGCTAGAATGGGAAATCTTAATGGAAAAAGAGCAGTTGTATTCAATACTGCTCGTTTTACTGGTGGAAAAGCACGTGATTATATGAAAGCAAAAGTTGAGGAAGCAGGTGCCCAAGTAATCGACCATTCCAAATTCAGAAAAGTATTGTGGATCGGTGTAAAAAATGCCATTAAATTTGGCAAACAAATCAATGAAAGACAGGAGTAAGTAGATACAAATTAAAGACTAAATATAATAATGGATATTTTTTCAAGATTTTTTTAAATCGCCATTTAAAAAAGCTGAATCTATGTGAAGATTACTTATTTATTTCACCAATAATATCATTGCTCAGTTCATAGGAGCAACTTGGACATTTTTTATCATCAGTCACATCAATGTTTTTGAAGCTATAACCCCTTCTTCCTATTAATAAAAAGTTGCAGTTTGGACAATATGTATTTCCCCCCTCTTCATGACTGATATTACCTACATATGGAAAATATAATCCAGTATCCTTTGCAATTTTATAAGCAGTGTCAAGCGCTTCATAAGGAGTACGTTTCATTGAGGGCATTTTGAAATCAGGATGGTATGCAGAAAAATGAGTGGGTGTATCTTTCCCTAAATTTTCTACAATCCATTTACAAAGTTTTTGAATATCTTCCTTACTGTCGTTTAAATCTGGTATGATTAAGTTGGTAATTTCAACATGAATTCCATTTGATTTAAATCGTTTAGCGGTATCTAAAACGGGTTGAACTGATTTAACACCACATATTTTTTTATAAAATTCATCGGACATTGCTTTAATATCGATATTTGCAGCATCAATTCCTACTTCAATCAACTCCTTTGCCGCTTCAGGAGTTGAATATCCATTTGTTACTAAAATAGTTTTAATTTCATGCTTCTTCAGAAGAGGAACTGTGTCTATAATCCATTCGTGCCATATCAATGGCTCATTGTAAGTGTAAGCGAGAGTCTTTGCTCCACTCTTCACTACTCTTTTTTCTAATTGCTCTGGAATCATTTCAACTAACGACATTCCACGACCTTCATAACCTTGAAGGTCATAGAATCCGTTTTTTCCATTATCCGTTGGATTTGCTTGTGATATACTCCAATTCTGGCAATTTTGACACTTGAATGAGCAGCCAATTGAAGCAATTGAATATGCTGTAGCACCTGGCCAAAAATTATATAGAGGTTTCTTCTCAATGGGATCTAAGCTTCCTGAAGAGATGAGCGAGCCATATATAAGTGTGAATAGTTCTCCATCAAAATTCTTTCTTGTTCTACATATTCCTACCTTATTTGGTAGGATTGTACATTCGTTAGCACATATATGGCATTTAACCTTATTTTCATCAAGTTTATCATATAATCTTGCTCTAAATTTCATACAACTTGCCTAGATTCACAAATTTTTACTTATAATATCTCTAAATATATAATAGATAAGAAATTTTATAATTCTTATAGATTTAAATTGTTATATTCAAAAAAAAGCAGTTAAAAGAAATGTCAAGAATAGAAAAAACTATCTCATACTTCGAGGGAAATTGTAATTGTGCTCAATCAGTATTAAGTTCTTACAGCACTCAATATGGTCTAGATAGAGAAAAAGCTCTAAAAATAGCTACAGGTTTTGGAGGAGGAATGGGTCGTTTTGGTCGAACGTGTGGTGCTGTGACTGGAGCTTATATGGTTATAGGATTGAAATATGGCATGGGAATAAATGAAGACGTAGAAGCGAAAGAAAAGACATATCAAGTAATAAGAGATTTTTCCCACCAATTTCAAGAAATAAATGGTTCTGTACTTTGTAAGGAATTACTTGGTTGTGATATTAACACACCTGAAGGGAAAGACTATTACAATCAAAATGAATTTTTTGAAAAAAAATGTCTTCAGTATGTGAAAAATGCAGCGGAGATTTTAGAGGCAATATTATGACAAGAATATATTAAGGAACTACTAACTAAACACTATTTTTATGACAGAGAATGAAATTGAGCTAAAAAAAGAGGAATTAATAAATATATTAAACAAAAAGCTGGAGAATCTAAAAGAATTAGAAGAATATGGTAAAAATTCTAATTATATCCAGAAATTAAATGATATCGCTTTAATTCAACTACAATTAGAACAGTTCGTAGAATCAGAAGAAAATTATTTAATCTGTTTAAGTCATTTCAAAAAACAAAAAGATAGATTAGGGCAAGCAGCAGTTTATGGTGTATTAGGTACCTTATACTTTAAAAAGGGTGATTATGAAAAATCAATAGAATTTTATGAAAATGCTTATGAAATTTACGAGAAATTAAGACAGATTAAAGAAAAAATTACTTGTTTAAAAGAAATTGGTAATAATTATATAAAATTAAACCTATTTGACGAGGCTTGTGATATATTTCTGGATTGTAGTGCAATATGCTCAGATAATAATGATATTTATAATTTATTGGATTGTTTAGGAAGACTAATTTATGTCCATGAAATAAATAAAAAATGGGATGTAGTTTTTGAGCTTTATAAAAAAACGTTAAAAGCTTTTAAAGAAATTAAAGACAATAAGGGAGTTATAACAGCATATTTTAATTTAGGAATCCTTCAGAAGAAAAACAAGGATCTTGAAGAAGCTCTTAGATATTTTAAGAAAGGGACTAATGTTGCAATTGAAGTTAACTACGCAGAATTAATTATTCGGGGTCTTGGTTATGTTGGTGAGACATTGTTTTATATCGGTAAAATTAAGGAAGCAAAAAACCAATTTATAAAAGCATTATGTATTGCTCAAAATATTAATGCTAAAAATGCTATAATTCAAATCCGAGTTCTTCTACAATCTCTTGGGTTGCAAGAAAAAAATATCATTGAAGAATTAAAGGAGTATGATAAAAACCAAAAATGATTTTGACATTAAGAAGAAAATATCTATTTTTCCTTATATCCCCTATTATTCTTAATTGGAGTTTTTATGATTTTTATAATCTTCTTTAGTAGCTTTTCTTATACTTTTCGCTCCACATTTATCACAAAATTCATTTTCTGTGTGAGAAAATTCTCCACAATCGTTACATACGAACTTGAAGGTCTTTTTAAATAATTTAGCGTCCATATTTTTTCACTTTTTACAAAATCCAAATTTATTTTTAAAGAAAAATTTGATCCCTTTTATTCTTTTTCATGAATTTAAATATGTGTCAAGGTTTCTTGATAAATAGTTAAAGTAATTTTTAATTACAATTAATCCATCGAATCTCTTAGTATATAAACTGAAAAACAAATAAACAAAAATATTAAAAATTATATTTAATTAAAGATTAGACTCTGTTTAATAAGGTTAATCATACAATTATTTCTTACTAAATTGCTAAAATGTGTGTTTTATTAGAGAAAAAAAAAATTAAAAAATTAAATTGCTTTAAAAATTAAATAATATATGATTAAGGCGATTACTTTCGATCTCTGGAATACGATATTTGATAATAAATTTTATTCAGATTTTCGATTAAATTGTTTTACTCTATTTCTACAAAAAAAACAAATTGTTTATGATTTTATCGATGTTAAAAATTCTTATAAATTGGCTTTTTATTTGCCAGAACGTAATTATGAAGAGAATGAACATATTTACACAAAAGATCGTATAACCAAAATGGTAGACATTCTCAAAATTGATTTAACTGAATCTGATAAGGATTTTATTAAAAATGAATTCGAAGAAGTAATGTTGACCGATCCACCTTCATTAAAAATAGGAGTAAAACAAACATTAGAAGAACTTTCTTCAGATTATAAAATTGGACTTATTTCCAATACAGGAATAACACCAGGACGAATAATTAGTAAAGTATTTCAAGAATACGAAATACTCAAATATTTTGATAGAAAGATTTATTCTGATGAGGTTGGATATTATAAACCGCACAAAATAATATTTAAGACTGCATTAGAAAGCTTAAATTGTATCCCACAAGATGCAATTCATATTGGAGATAACTTAGAAACTGATATCAAAGGAGCAAAAGATTGTAATATGTATACTATTTGGTTTAATGAATCTAAATATCCAAAATCGGAACAAATCCAACCTGATTATGAGATTCACGAAATCTGCGAGGTTTTACAAATAATTCAAAAATTGAGTTGAGAAAAGATTTCAGTTTTCTTAAAATTTCTTATTTTTAACTTTTAGGATTTAATATTAATTAATTATAAATAAAGTCATTTTCATTTTTATTTTAAGAATTTTTACTTCATACATATTAATTTGATTATGCTTATGAAGATTTGTCCTTATTGTAAAAGTCCTATTGAGGAGAATTGGGCCTATTGTAGAAATTGTAATAAGCCCTTAATCGCAAATCTTGAGGATGCTTTAGAAAGAGATGTGAGATTTACTTATAATGAACCAGAAATTTACCACCTAGATTTTGAAGAAGAAAGTGACAATTATGATGAAAGTGTTATTAAAGATGAAGAAATTGATCAAAAGATAAAAAAAATAGATTCAACTTTAGAAAGTAAAGAAGTTCTAGGAGAACCAATCCCAGGATCACTATTATTAGAGAAATCAAGTTTATATTATAAAAAGAGAGATTTATCAAAAGCAATGAAAATTCTAGAACTAGCACTTAATAATTTTAAAGAGGAAAATGATTTACTTAATGTCGCTATTTGTCACAATGAATTAGGAATTATCCAAGAAGACAATGGATATTTTGATCAAGCTATATATCATTTTAATAGAGCTCTTGAGATTCTTAAGGATTTAAATGATAATTCCAAAATTATTAAAGTTTTTAATAATTTAGGAAATGTTTATTTTATAATTAACGATTTAGAACAATCATATAATTATTATCAAGAAGCATATCAACTCTCTCAACAAGAAAATCTCGTTTTTGAAGAAGTAAAATCTTCTAGTAATTTTGTAGAAGTTCTTTATTTGTTAAAGGATTATAATCGGATTAAAAGAATTTTAGCAAAGAATCTAGACTACTTTAAAGACAATGAGGATGTTTATGGAATTATAACAACAAACATAAAATATGGAAAACTACATTATCTAATGGGTGAAGACTATAGTGAGGCTCGTCAACACTTAAATAAAGCATTGGAGTTAATTGGCGGAATAAAAGAAAATATCACTGTTTATATTAAAGCAAAATTGGAGTGGGAATGTTTTTTTTACCAAGGACAAATTTATCGTTTATGGGATAATCTTACTAAAGCTGAAAATCTTTTTCTCCAAAGTTTAGAGGCAGTTCGTATTTTCGAAATTGGAGATAATATTAAAGAAGGAGAGATCTTAGAAAATTTAGCAGAATTATATATATCTAAGGGGGATATTGGAAGAGCAATTGATTTTTATGGTCTAGCTTGTGAGATTTTTTATAAATTTGGAGATAATAGAAAAAATGCTGAACTCAAATTTAAAATGGGAGAAGTCTATTTAGAATTTGAGGAAAATACATCAAAAGCGATAGACTATATTGAAGAAGCATTAAACATTTATGAAGATTTAGAATATACTAAAGAGTGCGCAATAATTTACCATAAATTAGGCGATATTTACCTTCTTAAAGGCATAACTGATATGGCAATATCCAACTTCGAAAGTGCAAAAGATTATTATCAAAATATCCAAGATGAATACAACATGAATTTATTAGACGAAAAAATAAAGTCATTAAGAAATCAAAATAATATTAATATTTTATAGAAACAAAGGCTAAGAAATTTAATTATTTCTTTTCAGTTATCAGAAATCTCAAAATCTTCCTTTCTATAAACCTTTTTGTCATACTCTTCAAATCCTATTCCTTTTATGAAAGAATATGAGACATTATTATCTCCATAAACCTCACATCGAATCTCTTTTACATTAGGATATTTCTCTTTAAGGTATTGCCAACTTGCCATGCCTAAAACTGATCCAAGACCTTTTCTTTGAAATCTAGGGATAACTGCTAAAGCAGCTATTATCGCAAATTCTTTATTTTCACCTTCAAAGTCTAGAAGAAGAAAAGCAGCATCGGATCCATATACTTTTGCAATAAGGAATACAGTTTCAGGATATTCAAGGATTTTTTGTAGATCTGTTTTTGTTATGGGGCGAAAAGGAGTGTTAGAAGTTAACCAAGCACGATTATAAATATATTTTAAACTATCAAGATCTGCTTTAGTAGCGTCTCGTATTTTTGCTTGAATAATATTATGTTCTATTTTCTCCTTTAATTTATTTTCAAATTCATTAGTTATTTTCTCGACAGGAAGTTTCATTTGAATGTAAACCATACCATCTTGATAGAGTTCCTCTGCTACCCTGTCAACTTCTACATTTTGCTTTCTTTTTGTTTCAATAGATAAAAAAAAAGCTCTTATTTTTTTTTTTTTAAGATCTAATCTTTTCCTGCGATCTAATTTTGATTTTGACATGATAAAGGGGAAAAATATAGATTTAGTCGATCAAATTCAAATTTTCACGAATAATTCTTTCTATATTATCATTAAGTAGCATTTTTTCTCTTAATTTGGATAATCCTAATTGAACTCTCTTTTTAAGGTTAGGATCTTTAATTATATTTTTACGTTCACAAGAAAATTCAAAATTTGATCGCGTAGCCATGTTTGTTTCAACTCTTTCATTCACGATATTTTTCAAACTAATGAAAGCATCAGTAATATTTTCATATATTGCATCTGGGTTATTTGTTATATATCCAGGAAATAAGATATTCATAGATTCTTCCATATTATTTTCATCTTCAATAAACATCGCGTATATCGGCATATAAATCCATTGTATAGGTCTGGAAAATAAATCTGATTGATTATCATTGAGTGACCATTCAATTAATTTTTGAGCTTCTTGTAAACAAGTATTTTGTTTATTTTGTATAATTCTTTTAATATTAGCCATTAAATCTTCTATCGGAGATTTTAAATTATCTAACTCAGAAATTTGTGCTTCTTTTTCACTCTCAAATTCACTCAACTGTTTGTCTCTATCTTTTAGTTTTATATATAACGATTCTTTAATTTGTTCTAATTTTTGTTTCGCTTCAATATCAATTTGAACTCCCCGTTCTTTTAATTCAATAAATTTTTGACTGAGGCTTTCAAGGGAATCTAAGAACTTTTTTCCTTCATCTTTTAAATATATAAATTGATTTTCAAATTGAGGTATGATGTCTTTGAAAACTCTACTCTTCAATGAATCCCCACTAGTAAAAAATTTATTTTTCTTTATTATTTCTTCAAGGTGTCTTTCCGAAGTTTTAAATAGAGTAGTTATATTTTCAATTATTTTTTTCTTCTCATTAACGCTCCATTGATCAATTTTATCTTGTTCTGTTTTTGTCTGTTCATCCACTTGAAATGTATCTATTGATAATGAGGTTTTAGTAATTTGACTTGAATAACGTGAATCAATATCTTTTAATTGAACATTTAAATCGATAAGCCATTTACTTACTTCTTTATTTATTAATTCAATTTGAGTCTTCCATCTTAAAGTATTTCCTTTCATAGTATTAATTATTTGCCGATACTCTTCAGAAATATTTAAAGCAATTTCAGTTGAGATACTAGAATCTAATACGGTGTAATCTGTAATTGGTTTATATTCAATTAGAGGAATTATTTTTATTAATGACTGAAGAAATACAGGATTAATTAAACCATCAATTTTAAGCGTGTGAAATTCAGATTCTTCTCCTTCACCAAGCTCCTCTGCTTCTTTGTCTTTATACGTTAAAATATCTATTATTGTCTGTAATACGTCAATTTTTGTTCTATTTTCTATGTTTCTGAGAATATGACCAATTAAAGGTTGACGAGGTGGATTTGAATATCTACCTTTGTTACTAAATATTTTCATCCCATCTAACATAATGTGAGAACTAATAACGCCTTGAATACTGAGTATAGGCCATAGAAGTCTGGAAAAAGATATTATTCTTTTATTTGAGCCCAAATCTTTAGTTAAAAGATAAAATGCGAGAGATAATTCGTCATTTCCCTGAATTGAAAGGGGACGTGAATCCTTTCTAATAAAAAAGGGTAACAAATACTGATTTCCGTGTACTGTCATGTATATTAACTTGAATTTTTATTTATTATATATATCTTATATATTAAATTTATAGAGATTCAATTTTAAATTTTTAATCTTTTTTTTTATAAATCATTCAATAGTAGTAATTTCAAATTATTTACATTAAATAAGACAATCTTTGTTGTGTTATTAGAAATACTAATGATGGATAATGTTTTAAGAATAAAAAGTAAAACTAATTTATTTTAGTTGTTCGTAATTATTTGCGATAACTAAAATAAGAAGCGCTAGTAATATTAGTAATGGGGGCAATACAGCTCTTAAATGAGGTAATGTAGCTACATCCAGTGCGCCTTGTAGTATTCTTCCTCCGCCAAAATAAAGAAGAAACCCAATAGCGTTTAAAGCATAAGATTTTCTTAATACTCCAAAAGTTTTCCAGGCAAGATAAAGAAAGATAAAAGGAATCAAAGTGAGGAACAAAGGCATAAAGATGAAATTAAATAGAAATCTACCAAGAGGATACTCCCATGATCCAATAGTGATTTTAATTATATTATCAGGTATACCATACCCATCTGGGGGTGGTAAAACAAAATCAGGATCTATAAAAAGCCATTGAGATAACGTTAAAGCGAGAATTCCTATAATAATAGGAAGAGCAATTAATCCTAAACGAATAAGCAATTCGATATTTTTTCTATTTTTAAACCATGTTTTCAAAGATTTTTCTACTTTTTTTTCTTCTTGTGTTTCAGGTGGAAATAAGAGAATTCCTAAAACTCCAACAGCACAGGCTACCCCTATCCAAGTAAAGAATGTAGCTAAGCGAAAATTTAACATTAAAAATGCAACAATTTCAGTACTATTCCCTCCATCGAATAGTTCTGGACCGAAAAAATAATAAACAATAAAAAACACTCGTGCAATGCCAAAACATAGAAAGAACAAACTATAAAATA
>Ga0114925_10001700_pt1 | contig 11002 bp, 8 predicted proteins | sample SumtaG_2_FD_87287 | JGI IMG/M metagenome (GOLD analysis project Ga0114925, IMG submission 87287) | Deep subsurface microbial communities from Indian Ocean to uncover new lineages of life (NeLLi) - Sumatra_00607 metaG | ecosystem: Environmental > Aquatic > Marine > Oceanic > Sediment | place...
CCCGGCAGGCTTTTTAATTATCAAATGAAAATTACAGGTTGTGATTTTGGAGGCGGAAAGGAAAGCTGGTGTAACAGGAGGGCTCGGGAAGAAGGTGAAGACCGCGGCCGGATTGTTGAAGCAGGCATGACCGTCGGCGAGTATTCCTCTGCTCTGCTGAAAGGACCCGATGGACAGGGTCCCGGTTGACTATATGCGGCGGGATGCTGTTGATTGTGATAAGCTCTTTGACGACAGCGCTACAAAGGGGGCAGAGATGAAAAAAATCGGTATCGTCATCGTTGGCTACGGCTATATCGGGAAAATCCACACTTTGGCACTCCGGCAGCTTCCCATGATCTATCCGGATAGTGCCTCTGATTTCGAGCTGGTAGGGATCTGTATGCGTTCGGAGGAGAAAGCCAAGCGGGCTGCGGCCGAGGCGGGTTGCCGTAGCTGGTACAGCGACTTTGAAAACGTCCTTCAGGACGATGATGTGAACGTCGTTGACCTGGTAACCCCGAACCATCTCCACCTATCGATGATCGAGGGAGCGATCGGGAAGGGGAAACACGTAATCTGTGAAAAACCATTGAGTGTGACTAGGTCCGAGGCGAGGGAGATCGTCACCACGGTTCAGCACTCCGGTGTTTCTCTCGGTATGATCTTCAACTACCGCTTTATTCCAGCTTTGATGAAGGCAAAAGAGATGATCGATAAAGGGCTGCTCGGACAGATCTACAATTTCCGGGGGGAGTACTACCATACGGGTTATCAGAATCCGGAAAGACCTCTGACCTGGAGAATGGATATTGATAAATCCGGGGGCGGAGCGCTGGTCGACATGGGGGTGCACGTCATCGATCTGGTCAGGCACCTTCTCGGGGATTACGAGTCCGTACAGGCCATGACCGAAACCTACATATCCAAGCGGCCGGTAGAAAAGGGATCGAAGGAGATGGGCGATGTCAGCGTGGAGGATGCCGCCTGGCTCAACGTCCGCCTGAAGAGCGGTGCCAGGGGCAGCATCGAGGTATCCCGTTTTGCTACCGGTACGCTGGATGACCTCAATCTTATCCTGTACGGGGAGAAGGGGGCTTTGCGCTTCAGTCTGATGGACGCCAACTTTCTGTACTGGTTTGACAGCGCTGTGCACCAACCCGACCCAGGGCTGGCCGGTTGGCAGAGACTCGAGACCGGACAGGCCTACCCCGGTGCCAAGCTGCCGACCTCGAGATCCATCATCGGCTGGACCAGGTTTCACACCGAAAACCTCTACCGCTTCATCAGATCTGTGAAGGATAATACAGCCTTCCTGCCGAATGAGCTTGACGGCTACGAGGCTCAAGCGGTGCTGGAAGCGGCCTATGAGAGCTCCGCATCTGGATCTTGGTCTAAGGTCAAGACCTGGACGGAACTCGAGAGCTGATCGTTTGCGCGAAATTTTCCCAGATCAGGATAGCCTTAGGTTATATTCCTTGATGCATTTTCGAATAGCCTCTGGGGTGTCTGAAAAATGAAAACCGTGGCTACGGATCTTTTCGGTGTTCAGACGGGCATCCCGCGGTTTGCTTCGGTATTTCTCTTCATCCTTTTCCACCAGTTCATCGATTCTCTCCCCCAGACCCAGTTCCCGCAGGATTAGGCAGACCACATCGAACCGGCTCAGGTCATTGTGTGAACCAACATGATAGGTATCGTAGGGAAGGTCGAAGATCCGAGTGAACTGGTCCATCACCTCCCCTATATAGGTAAGACCACGGTATTCATGACAGGGCACGGGTACCTTTTTCCCCTTTAGAGCGATTTTTACAGTATCCCAGAAGATATTGGCCGCCACCGGGCGACAGCGTTCGGGAACGCCGAACATCCAGGTAAAGCGGAGTACCCAGTACTCCTCTATCTCATTTTTCAGCAGGGTTTCTGCTTCTAGTTTGTTACTTCCGTAAACCGTGTCGGGATGGGGTAGGTCTGTCTCCCGATAAGGGCCGCTCTCATCATTCCCGTTAAATACCTGCTCGCTGCTCAGGAAGACCATTCGAGCACCGACTCGGCTGCAGGCCGAGGCTACGTTCAGTGTACCGGCGACATTGATCTCGCGGCACTTGTCCGGATTCTCGTTGCAATAATCCGTAAGGGCAACTGCGGCGGCATGAATTACATAATCGGGCTTGAATAGATTCAGCGCATCGTACACCTTTTCTATCTCGAGGATATTCAGCTCTTCCACATCGGTAGACAGGATCTCGAAATTGTGGTGATGGGCTTCACGGAAACGGGTACCGAAAAAGCCGTTTCCCCCTGTCAGAAATACTCTCTTCATGAGGTTTTTCCTTCTCACTCCAGAAATTGGTCTCTTTTCGTCATCTTCTTTATAATGTGTATTTACATATTTGTCAAATGAAGGTAAATTATAATCGAATGAAAGCAGAAATAGGCTGAATAGGGTTCAATAGAATGTCCACGGTACGTTTCCTTGATGCTGACTCCTCTGATTTCGACCGCACCCTCAAAGCGGTAGATACTCTTCCCATGCCGGAGAGAATCAGCCGTTTGAAGAGCCTGATCATGAACGAGCCCCGCTATGCATCGGTGGAGCAGGCGAAAATCATCACCGAAACCTACAGATCCAACCAAGACGAGCCCAAAGTGGTCCGCAGAGCCCTGTCCCTGGCCGCGTCGCTTCGAACAATATCGATCAGGATCGATCCCGGAGAGATTATCGTGGGCAATCGGACCCCGGGGATACGAGCCGGAGTCGTATTTCCGGAAGCCGGCATGTCCTGGTTGGAGAAAGAAATCGACACGTTGGATTCCCGGGAGCAGGACAAGTTCCACGTTCGCCCTGAGGATATTGAGTATTTTCGCTCGACCCTTGTGCCGTACTGGACCGGCAAGACCCTCGAAGACGGCATCGCAACGAAGATGGGCTCCGAGATCAGCCGTATGGCCAAGGTAATAAAAATCAACCAGAAGGACCATGCTCAGGGGCATATCATCCCCAATGTCCAAACATGGTTGACCCTGGGTCCTTCCGGTCTTCTCGGCAGGGTACGGGAGCGGGCTGCAGACGCCGAGGCCGGCCGGCGGGAGTTCCTGCGCTCCGTTGAAATCGTTTTGGAGGGCGCCAAAGATTTCATCAGGCGATACGGAGATCTGGCCGTGTCATTGCAGACCCAGCCTGAGTATCGTACATACTCGGCAGAATTGCAGGAAACCGCCAGGATCTGTTGGAAGTTGGCCGATGGAGTTCCGGAGTCCTTTCACGAAGCGGTTCAGTCGATCTGGTTCCTCTTCGTGATTCTGCACATGGAATCCAATGCCTCCTCCTTCTCTCCGGGCAGACTGGACCAGTACCTCTACCCGTACCTCCTCAAGAACCTGGAGGCCGAAGAGATCGATCTGCCCGGGGCTCTGGAGATTATCGAGTCCCTGTGGCTGAGCTTCAATAAAATCGTATACCTGCGAAACTCTACAAGTGCGCGCTATTTTGCCGGTTTTCCCATCGGCTTCAACGTCGCCTTGGCAGGGAAGAACGGTGACGGAACGGACAGCGCCAATCTGATCTCCTTCCTCTGTCTGAAAGCGACCGAGCACATCGGGCTTCCCCAACCGAACCTCTCGGTCCGGCTGCACAAGAAAAGCCCCGAATGGTTTGTGGACAAGTGTTCCCAAGTCATCGGAAAGGGAAGCGGGATGCCTCAGGTCTTCAACGACGAGAGCGTTATCCCTGCATTGACCAACCAGGGGATCGATGAAGCCGACGCCTTTGACTATGCAGTAGTCGGCTGTGTTGAACTGTCCACTCAGGGAAACAACCTGGGCTGGAGCGATGCCGCGATGTTCAACCTGGTCAAAGTGCTGGAACTGACGATGAACAACGGCGAATGCTTGATCAGCGGCGACGGGATCGGTCCGCCCAGCGGTTATCTCAGCGATTACCCTACTTATGAAGATTTCCTCGACGCCTACAAAGAGCAGATGGAATATTTTGTCGAAAAGATGATAGCAGCCTGTGATTTCGTCGATCGTTTTCATGCAGTATCGATGTCTTCTCCCTTCTTGTCCTCAGTGATCGATGACTGTTTGGACAAGGCTCTGGATGTAACCGCCGGCGGGGCTCACTACAACCTCTCAGGGATACAGGCTATACAGGTCGCCAACGTTGCAGACAGCCTGGCGGTCCTAAAGAAACTCGTTTTCGAGACGGAACAGATCTTGCCGGCAGATCTGCTCACAGCGCTGAAATCAAACTGGCTTGATCATGAAAAGATGCGCCAGAGAGTGATTAACCACGTACCCAAATATGGAAACGACGTAAAATGGGTGGACGAGCTGGGAGCGGAGATCGTCCGCCATTTCTCGAGCCTTCTTTCCAAATACACAAACGCCCGGGGGGGCAAGTATCATACAGGTCTCTACACAGTTTCAGCCCATGTTCCGATGGGAAAGAACGTAGGGGCAAGTCCCGATGGACGTTTCGCCGGCGCACCTCTGGCAGATGGAGGAATCTCGGCTATGTGCGGAAGGGACGAGAACGGACCCACAGCGCTTCTCAAATCCGTCAGCAGGATAAACGGCCGGTACAGCAGCAACGGTAGTCTACTCAATATGAAGTTCCTTCCCGAGTTCTTTGCACGGACCTCTGATAGGAAGAAATTCAACGCTCTGTTGAGGTCCTTCTGCGAGATGAGCATCAATCATGTGCAGTTCAACGTTGTCAGAAAGGAAGATCTGCTGAATGCTCAAGAAACCCCCGATGCCTATCGAGGCTTAACGATTCGTGTTGCCGGATACACCGCCTATTTTACGGAGCTTTCCGAGGATCTGCAGGATGAGATCATCGCCCGTACGAGTTACGGAGGGTAGTGTGCAGGGTGTGGTTTTTGACATCAAACGATTCGCCATTCACGATGGACCGGGGATCCGAACCTCTGTGTTTTTGAAAGGATGCCCTTTGAAGTGTCTCTGGTGCCAGAATCCCGAAGGGATCTCTCAGGGTATCATAATCTGGTACTTTCACTCAAAATGCATACGCTGCGGTGACTGTATAGGTTCCTGTCCGGAGAATGCTCTTTCGGCAGATCCAAACCGCAGCCACTATATAGGCATCGCCCGTGATCTCTGCAACAACTGCGGTGAGTGTGTAAGAGTCTGTCCCTCCACGGCTCTGTCCTTCGTAGGCAGGGAGATGGAGTATGGCGAAGTCGTCGAAGAGCTCCTCAAAGATCAGACTTTCTACCAATCATCGGGGGGTGGCATTACCCTGACCGGGGGTGATCCCTTTGCCCAGACCGAGTTCAGCAGGGTAATCCTCAAGGACATGAAAAACCGCGGCATCCACACCGCCGTCGAAACCTGTCTGTTGACAGGCAGGAAAGAGCTGGAATCCCTTCTTTCCTACGTTGACTTGTTCCTGGTGGATCTGAAAATCTTTGAGCCGAAAAAACACGCCGAGTACACCGGCGCTTCGAATGAAGTAATAAAGGAAAACTTCACCTGGATCGCCAAAAATCACGGCAATATCCTGGTTCGGATTCCGATCATTCCGGGGTACACGGATAGCAAAGAAAACCTCAAAGCGATTGGCGCCTATGTAGCAGGAATCGATCCCAATATCCCTATTGAACTGGTAAATTTTAATCCATTGGCGCGAGACAAGTATAGCGTCCTCTCCGCGGACTACCCCCTGAAAAAGATCGATTCGGTTGTCCCGAAGGAACGAATGAACCAGCTCAGGCAAATGGTAGCCGAAACCGGCGCGGTAGTTAGGGTGGAAAGTGAGTGAGAAATACGATTAGGTGGTAATCGGTTCAGGAATGGATGGGAGCTTCTTCCCCGGTTCCGGTGCTGTGAACCCTGCCCTGACCATTGCCGCTCAAGCCTTGCGGGTTGTCGATCACCTTCTTGGATCGGCTTCTCATTGAGGAGTGGTGAAAGATGTACTTATTGACAGTTTTTTCGATTGAAATTAAAATTCTGTTGTATGATAGCAAAAACATCTCCAAATGATACCATGACGGCTAGGATTCGGACTCTACGGGAGCGAGTTCTCAGTGCTCGTTCAATGATTTGTCTGGAACGGGCACGGTACTACACAGAGGTTTACAGAGCGAACGAGGACAAACAGGTTGCGATCAAGCGGGCCTTGGCAATCAGCGAAACTCTCAAGGGAATGTCGATTTTCATCGAACCGGGTGATCTCATCGTGGGCAATCAAGCCTCAAAACTCAGAGCAGCACCGACCTTCCCCGAATATGCTGTGGAGTGGATCGTTAAGGAGATTGATGAATTTGATAAGCGCCCGGGTGACAAATTTTTTATAGAAGAAACCGAAAAAAGAGAGCTCCTGGAGCTGTGTTCGTATTGGCAGGGAAAGACCACCCTCTCCCGGGGCCGTTATCTGATGGGCGAAACCCTACGGGAGATTCACAAGACGGCGATCATCAAAGCCGAGGGCAATCTGACTTCAGGAGATGCCCACATCGCCATCAACATGGGCAGGGTGCTGAAAATCGGCCTGGATGGATATCTCGGAGAGATCCGGAAGCATCTCCACGGCGATTTTGACACATCTCTGGAGCAGATCAAGCAGCGGCAGTTCTATGAGGCGGCGGATATTGCTGTTTCGGCTGTGTCGGCTTTCATCCTCCGTTTTTCCCATCTCGCTCAGGGCTTGTCGATTGCCGAAGTCGATGGAAGACGAAAAAATGAGCTTGTCCAGATTGCCGATAATTGTGAACGTATCGCCCACAAGCCGCCCAAGACATTCTACCAGGCCCTTCAGCTTAGCTATTTCTTGCAGCTGGTCCTGCAAATCGAGAGCAATGGTCATTCCCTCTCTCTCGGAAGGTTGGATCAGTATCTGTATCCCTTCTACCAGCGGGATAGGGAGAACGGGGGAATATCGGAGGAGTTTGTCATCGAGCTCTTGGAAAACACCTGGGTGAAGCTGTTGTCGATAAACAAGATCAGGCCTTGGGCTCATACCCGCTATTCCGCCGGCGGTCCACTGTATCAGAACGTGACGATCGGAGGAACAGACTCAGACGGAAACGATGCGGTCAATCCACTGAGCTATCTCATTCTGCAATCTGTGGGCAAAATGAAGCTGACTCAACCGAACCTTTCGGTGCGCTATCATAAGAATATCAGTGAGGACTTTCTCCTACAGTGTGTGAAAGTGATAGAGGAAGGTTTCGGAATGCCCGCCTTCAACAACGACGAGATCGTTGTTCCGGAGTTCAAAAAACTCGGAGTCAGCCCAGAAGACGCCCACAACTATTCCGCCATCGGATGTATCGAAGTTGCTGTTCCGGGCAAGTGGGGATACCGCTGTACAGGGAAACACTTCATCAATTTCATGCGTGTTTTTCTTGCCGCCCTGAACAACGGGGTCGATCCGGTGTCAGGGAAGCAGTTCTGTGAGGGCACGGGAAATTTGACGGATTTCGACAACTACCGGGACGTGCTTCGGGCCTGGGAAAAACAGATTCGCTACTACGCAAAGGCAGGAATCGCCATTGACGCGGCCGTGGATGTGGTTCTGGAGGAAAACGCGCCGGATATCCTCTGTTCTGTTTTCGTTGATGACTGCCTCCAGAGGGGTAAGACGATTCACGAGGGGGGAGCAGTCTATGATTTTGTCTCCGGTCTCCAAGTTGGAATAGCCAACCTGGGCAACTCCCTGGCGGCGATAAAGAAGCTCGTTTTTGAAGAAAAGTCGATAAGCGCCGAAGAGCTCATGCAGCATCTGGAAAGCAATTTCGATGGGTCGGACGGTGAAAAAATCAGGCAAAAACTGATCAACGCCGCCCCGAAATACGGAAACGACGAAGAATATGTCGATCTGCTTCTCCGCGACGCCTACCTGTATTACCTGGATGAAATAGAGAAGTACCGGACCACCCGTCACAACCGCGGTCCTATCGGCTGCAAATACTACGGAGGAACCTCGAGCATATCCGCGAATGTTCCTTCCGGCGCGGTGGTTCCGGCAACACCGGACGGCCGGAAGGCCTGGGTACCGCTGGCAGAGGGAAGTTCCCCCTCATCGGGAACGGATGTGACAGGACCGACGGCTGTTTTCAATTCAATCGCCAAGCTCCCGACTGATAAAATCCTGGGGGGAGTACTACTGAATCAGAAACTGACCCCCGACATCATACGACCGATTGAGAATAAACAGAAGCTGATCGCGCTGCTCCGCGGGTTCTTCAACGATCTCAAGGGATGGCATGTTCAGTACAATATTGTAGACCGGGAAACCCTTCTCAAAGCACAGAGCGAACCGGAAAACTACAGGGATCTTGTCGTACGGGTGGCCGGTTATTCCGCATTCTTCACAACTCTTTCCCCCGATACTCAGAACGACATCATTGCCAGAACCGAACAGCAGTTATAGCGAGCGTGAGGGAAGATGGAAAAGTTGTTGTGCGGAGTCGATCTCGGAGGTACCAAACTGTCTGCGGGGCTCTTTTCTCAAAACGGCAGAAGGATCGACCGGCTTGAAATCAAGGATCATGTAGACAAAGACAACGACGGTGTCACCGAGGCGATCGTTGGTCTGGCAAAAGCGATCCTTTTACAAAACAGTTTACAGGACTCGGATCTTCTCGGCATAGGCATCGGTGTTGCCGCTCATATTCGGTTCAGAGAGGGGATCATTATCACGTCCAGTAATTTCAGGGTTCCCTTCAAAAACTATCCGATGAGGGAAAAAGTACAGTCCCATTTCCGGGTACCCGTGATCCTCGATAACGATGCGAACGCCCAGGCGTATGGTGAGTTCACCTTTGGCGCAGGGCGGGGACGGAAAGACGTGGTGTTCATGACCGTCAGTTCCGGGATCGGCGCGGGAATCATAATCGACGGAAAATTGTTGCACGGGGTGACGGGAACGGCGGGTGAGATAGGTCATACTATTACCCAATTTGAATCGGATCAGCAATGTACCTGCGGAAACCGGGGATGTCTCATGGCTCAGGCATCGGGCATCTTTTTTCCATCTCTTTTTCAGAAAAAACTCGAGGAGGGGAAGACCACCTTGATGAATATTAACGATGTATCAGCCGTTGACGGCCACGCAATTGCGCAAGGATTCAAGCAGGGTGACGGGATTTGTTCGGAGATATACTACGAATCCGCCCGGATGATAGGAATCGGTGTGTACAACATCTTTCAGATGTTGAATCCCGAGGCCGTCATTATCGGCGGAGGTCTGATGAATCTGGGCCCAGAGTATATCGAGGAGATTCGTAAGACCTTCTATACATACGTCCAAGACATGATGCACGACCGGATGGAGATAATTCCGGCGGAACTCGAAGGCGAATCCGGCCTGGTCGGGGCGGCGGCCCTGCTTCTGGAGCAGACATGAATCGGCGCCACAGACAACTCTTAACCATCCTCTCCGACGGACGCCAGGCCTCGGTGAATGAGCTGTCGGATCGACTGTCCGTTTCCCCCGCCACGGTAAGACAGGATCTTTCCGGTCTGGAGAAGCAGGGATTCCTTCGCCGGTTTCATGGCGGGGCGGTAATCGACGAAACCGATGATATCTCACACCGCATGGCGATCAACTACGAAAAGAAACTAAACATTGCTAGGGCAGCCAAGAAGTACGTGCGGGAGGGGGAAACGATCTTCATCGAAGCCGGTTCGATCAATGCTTTATTCGCCAAGGAAGCAAGCGGTTTAGCCAACGTGACGATCGCCACCTGTAATGCATTCATTGCTCGGCAGGCGGCCGGAGAGAACTCAGGCAGTGTCATCCTTCTGGGCGGTATCTATCAGAGAGAAAGCCAAAGTTTGGTGGGAAATCTTGCCAAGATGTGCCTGTCCAATATCAATTTCAGTAAAGCTTTTGTCGGTGTTGACGGGTTTACCATCGAGAATGGGTTTACCGGACGAGACATGATGCGGGCTGAACTGAACAACGAAATTATACGTAAGAGCAACGAGGTGTTTATCCTCTCCGACTCGTCCAAATTCGGGAAAATCGCCCTAGCAAAGTATTGCGATGCCGGTGATATCAACTACTTGATTACTGACACGGATCTACCGGAGGAGTTTAGAAAGTTCTTTGAATCAAGCGCTGTGAATCTTATCCTGACTGGTGTTTAGACCGATTCAAGCGTAATGGGCCCACAGGGACTTGAACCCCGGACCAACGGATTATGAGTCCGCCGCTCTAACCAACTGAGCTATGGGCCCCGGTATCATTGCTGCGGTGTTGAAACAGCCGCACTATAATGTAAAAGAACAAAAAATGCAGTCATCTGTCAAGATAGATGTTCCGCGGTCGAGTGGTAAGCTGCGGTCTCTATTGGGCATTATCGACGGGCAGGAGACCAAGAAAAAACCCGGTTTTGGAAACCGGGTTTGTTGCTGTCCGCTTCAAATCGTTATTCGGCGATGATGGCCTCCGCCGGGCAATCGTCCACAGCTTCTTGCACAGCACTTTCGAGATTGCTGGGTACTTCCGCGGCGATCACTTCGGCGATATCATCGCCCATTTTGAAGACATCGGGAACGTCGTCGGAACAGAGCCCGCATCCTGTGCACAGATCAGGATCAATCCGTACCTTCATCGGAAACTCCTTTGAAAAATAATTTTCTAACGGGGCAAGAGTAATACAAACTCCCGCTTCCTGCAAGCCCGGGATTGCCTGCAAACTACTTTTTTTATCTCACATTTAGCCTTGACAGAATCCTACAATTTATTATCTTTCTGTATTAGCTTTATGTGCAGGAGGTCGCAATGATTGCGCTTTTGATCGGAATCCTACTCATTCTGTTCGCGGTTTACTCGGTGCTGCCTTTTTCTTGGTCCTTGAACTGGTGGTATGACGTAATTCAGTTTCTCAAGGGCGGTGTTCCCTTGATCGCCGTGTTCATCGGATTGATCTCTTTCTTCGTCGGTGTTGCCGACATCAAAGACAAGATCGAAAGTAAGAAAGAGGAAGAAGAAGACGAGGAAGAGGGAAAAGAGGAAGAGGGAAAAGAGGAAGAGGGAAAAGAG
>Ga0114925_10001701_pt1 | contig 11000 bp, 10 predicted proteins | sample SumtaG_2_FD_87287 | JGI IMG/M metagenome (GOLD analysis project Ga0114925, IMG submission 87287) | Deep subsurface microbial communities from Indian Ocean to uncover new lineages of life (NeLLi) - Sumatra_00607 metaG | ecosystem: Environmental > Aquatic > Marine > Oceanic > Sediment | place...
TATTCGACCTTTGGTTGAAGGAATCCCTTTTAACTTTGGATTTATCCTAACCGCTTCACGCAAAGCTAATCCAAAGCCTTTAAAGATTGACTCAGCAATGTGATGATTGTTCCTGCCATACCTTAAATTAATGTGCAAAGTAATACCTGCATTAATACATAATGCTCGAAAGAAATCCTCAATTAGTGCAAAATTGAACTCTTCTCTCTTCTTAGTTTCTCTTCTAAACTTAACATTGAATACCAAATAAGGCCTATTAGAGATATCTAAAGAGATTTCTGAAAGCGCCTCATCCATTGGCACCAGGGAGAAACCATAGCGAGATATTCTCTCCTTTTTTCCCAATGCTTTCTTTATCGCCTGTCCCAGAGAGATTCCTAAATCTTCCGTAGTATGATGGTCATCAATGCGAACATCACCTGAAGCTTTTATCTTCAGATCAATGCAACCGAATCTTGCCACGAGTTCCAGCATATGGTCGAGAAATGGGATTGGCGTATTTATCTGATAACTTCCCTTACCATCTAAGTTTAGCTCCAATCGAATCCGTGTTTCCTTGGTCCTTCTATCTATCTTTGACTTTCTCATTTCACCTCCAACAATAAACTTATCCTTTAGTCCCGATTCATCGGGACAGCTACGTTTCTCTCTTAAGCCTCACCTTTATTGACTCTGCATGCCTTCCCATTCCTTCCACCTTTGCAAAATTGATTATATCTCGAGCTGAACTTCTCAACCCTCTCTCCGAACACGTTACTACTACCATTCTTTTCAAAAAATCTTTGACCGACAATCCTGAAGAGAATCTCGCGCTACCTCCTGTAGGCAAGACATGACTTGGCCCTGCATAATAGTCACCAATGGCAACGGGAGACCATTTGCCAAGAAATATTTCCCCTGCATTCTTAATCTCAGGTAAAATTCTCTCCGGCTTATCTGTCAGAATTTCCAGATGTTCTGGAGCGAATTCGTTGGCAAGGCGTACAGCTTCTTTGATACTCCCCACCCACATCAGGTGGACTCCTTTTCTTTTCACTTTCTTCCGAACAATATTTCTTATTTTTCTTGAAGTGGTGATTAACCGGGCAGTGGCACCCCCACCATGTTCTACCTGTGCTAATAAGTCGGATACTATATAGTCAGGATTGGCATTCCCGTCAGCAATAATCAGTATTTCCGAAGGACCAGCCAACATATCAATTCCTACATCGCCAAACAGAAGCCTCTTAGCAGTAGTCACATACACATTTCCCGGTCCCACAATCTTATCCACTTTAGGAATAGTCCTGGTTCCGTAAGCAAAAGCTGCAATTGCCTGGGCGCCGCCAACTCTATAGATTTCCTCTACCCCGCATATCCGGGCAGCCACCAAAACCTCAGAATTCAATTTCCCCGGAGGAGAAGCCATGGCAATCCTGTCAACACCCGCTACTTTTGCCGGCACAATGGTCATCAGCACTGAAGAGGGGTAAGCAAATTTTCCCCCAGGCACATAGACTCCCACTTTCTCAACGGGACGCCAGAGCTCAAGAAAGCGAACCCCTTTCAAGGTGGTTTTTGAGAATTGCCGACTTTTTTTTGTAATCTGCCTGTATTCGCCAAGGTGGAATTTTTCTACATTTTTCTTTGCTCTTTCTATTAACCTAATAAAATTTAAGCCAACCTTCTGGAAAGCTCTGTCAATCTCTCTTTTTTTCACTCTCAATTCGGCTGGCTTTAATAGAAGACCATCATATCTCTTTGTATAAAAGAGTAAAGCTTTGTCGCCTTGATTCTTCACCCTGTCTATAATTTCTCTAACTTTCTTTTCTATTGTTTTCAAACCTTTTCGCTACTCCTTTCCCATGGAAAGTTGGGCGATTATCCTGCTGGGATGGGATAAATTGTAGGTCGTCCCGCTATCACTTATTCTTTTATTCTTTTTATTCTTGCTCCTAAACGCTTCAACTTTTTCTCGATATCTTCGTAACCCCGGTCGAGATGGCTAACTCCAAATATCTCAGTTTTTCCTTCTGCAGCCAGAGCTGCCAGAATCAATGCTGCCGAAGCTCTCAAGTCCGCAGCCACTACGGGAGCGCCACTGAGCTTAGGAACGCCTTTAACAATTGCACTATTGCCTTTAACATGGATATTAGATCCCATTCTTTGAAGTTCGCCAACATGAAGAAATCTATTCTCAAATACAGTTTCTGTAATTATACTGGTACCTTTAGCGAGACTCATCAGTACCATCCATTGGGCCTGCATATCAGTAGGAAAGCCAGGATAAGGAATTGTCTCAATATCGGTCGCCTTAAGATTTTTTCCTGAGGTAACTCTAATTTCTCTATTATTTAAGGTAATTTTTGCCCCAGCTTCTCTAAGTTTGGTTATCACTGCTTCCAGGTGCTCGGAACCTGCCCCGCGAATAGCCACATTCCCTCCGGTGACTGCTGCTGCTACCATAAACGTACCTGTCTCTATTCGGTCAGGAATAACCTCATGAACCGTGCCAGAAAGTACATTTACACCTTCAATTTCAATAATATTGGTTCCTGCGCCTTTAATCTTAGCCCCCATCTTATTTAAAAAGTCGGCCAAGTCCTGGATTTCTGGTTCGGAAGCAGCATTTTCTATGACCGTTCTTCCTTTAGCTCTCGTTGCCGCCATCATCAAATTTTCTGTTGCCCCTACACTGGGAAAATCTAAATATATACTTGCTCCATGAAGCCTGGGAGCATCCAGCTGAACATATCCTCTTTCCAAACTCACCTTTGCTCCCAGTTTTCTAAACCCTCGAAGGTGTAGATTAATAGGACGGGCCCCAATAGCGCATCCTCCGGGCAAAGAGGCTCTCACTCGACCAAGCCTGCCCAGGAGAGGACCCATTACCAAAATAGAAGCTCTCATCTTTTTTACCAACTCATAGGGAGCTTCACTATCCAGTCTATGGGTAGAAGAAATTCTTATCCTTTTATTATGGTAAGAAACTCTTTTCCCTAAAATTCTCAACAACGCCAAAATCGTCTCCACATCCTGGAGATGAGGCACATTCTTCACCACACAGTCCTCATCCGTCAAAAGAGTAGCGACCAGTATTGGCAAAGAGGCATTTTTGGAACCACTGATTTTCACCATGCCAGAGAGTTTCTTTCCCCCAGTAATGAGAATCTTTTCCACTCTTTCCCCCATTTTCTTATAATTTCTGTGCCACAACCACTCTATCCAGTCCAGCGTAATCTTTAACTAATTGGGGTGGATAGAACTGTTTCTCTTTTTTAATAAGATTCATCACTGCTTTCCCTTGATAATCTCCAATTTCCATAATTAGGTAGCCACCATCAATTAAATATTTTAAGGCTTCCGGGATTATGCGCTGATAGAAGTTGAGACCCTCATTTCCTCCTTCCAATGCAGAAAGAGGCTCTTTCTTAACCTCAGGCGGAAGCAGAACTAAATCCCTCGACTTAACATAAGGAGGATTACTCACTACAAAATCTACTGCTAAATCTGAGTTAAGCTCTTCTAAGGGACTGAACAGGTCTCCCAAAAGAAATTCTACTCTTCCTTCAACCTTATGAAACCTTGCATTTCTCCGAGCAACCTGTATAGCGCCTTCGCTTATGTCAATAGCGTAAATTTTGCAGGATGCGATATTTCCGGCAAGACTTATGGCGATGTTCCCGCTCCCGGTACAAAGATCCACAATGGTCAAAGAACTATCTCTCCCATATCCATAACTTTCCGACTTCCTAATATTCTGCGCTTTCTCTATTACCTTTTCCACCAGAATTTCTGTCTCCGGCCTGGGAATTAAAACATGCTTATTCAAAAAAAACTTCAATCCCATAAATTCCTTATAGCCAACAATAAAGGCTACAGGTTCCCGCTTGACCCTTCTTTCAATTAACTTTTTATAAGCTGATAACTCCTTTTCAGTTACCCGGCAGTCGAGATTCAAATATATTTCCAACCTCTCTATTTCCAAAACGTGTGCCAGCAAAACTCCAGCATCAATCCTTGGTTCAGGTATTCTTTCTTTCTTTAGGTAGCTGGTAACTTTATCTAAAATTTCTGAAACTGTATACTGCTTAACCAACTTACCCTCGACTTTCTCTTTCTTTGAATTTCCTTTCCTCAAAAGTTTCTTTCAATTTTTCAATAATTCGATTAAGATTTCCAGCCATAATATCATTGAGATTATGTTGGGTTAAGCCTATTCTGTGGTCGGTTAGTCGATCCTGAGGAAAATTGTAAGTCCTTATCTTTTCACTACGATCCCCAGTACCAACCTGTTGTTTTCTCTTTGCTGACAGAGCGTGGTCCTCTTCTTGCCGAATCTTTGCTAACAACCTGGCGCGTAAGACCTTCATTGCCTTAGCTTTATTCTTCAACTGGGACCTCTCATCCTGGCATTGAGCTACCAGTCCTGTGGGAAGATGAGTAATCCTCACTGCTGAGTAAGTGGTGTTTACACTCTGGCCTCCTTTGCCAGAGGAACAGAACGTATCTATTCTCAAAACATCGGGGGCTATTTTGACTTCTACTTCTTTCGCCTCTGGCATAACCGCTACGGTTACTGCTGAGGTATGAATTCTACCGCTGGACTCTGTAACCGGCACCCGTTGAACCCTGTGAACGCCTCCCTCATATTGAAAATCACCATAAGCACCTTTCCCCTCTATACCGAAAACGACCTCCTTAAAACCACCCAGTTCCGTGGGATGAGAGTCCAAAATTTCTACCTTAAAACCTCTTCTTTGAGCATACCGACTATACATTCGAAACAGGTCGCCAGCAAATAGAGATGCCTCCTGTCCTCCTGTTCCAGCCCGGATCTCCATGATAATATTTTTTTCTTTATCTACATCTGGAACGACAAGTAATAATTTTAATTCTTTCTCCACTTCCTTCCTTTTTTTGGCAAGTCCTTCCAGTTCCTTCTTTGCCAGTTTCACAAGTTCTTCATCTTCGCTCATTAGAACTTCCTGAGTAGAAGAAATCCCCTTTTCAATATTTTTAAATTCCCTAAATTTATTAACAATTGGTTGTTTCTCTGCCAGTTCTTTCGCGTATTTTTGAAAAGTCTCCTTGTCAGAAATGATTTTAGGGTCGCTAAGCAATCTTTCCAATTCTTGAAAGCGTGTCTCAATGATTTGTAGTTTCTTTATCACCTTAACCCTCCGTTCTCAGTATAAAAAAGTAGCCTGTCCCCTTTTTTTTCAGCCTCCAGAACTCCCTTTAGAGCTGCTAAAGCCACCTCAATCTGTCCATCCGAGGGCTCCCTTGTAGTCAACCTCTGGAGCCATAGATTGGGAGCAATCAGAAATTTAACCAGTGGACGAGTTCTAAATCTGGCAACCAATTTTATTATTTCATAAGCAATTCCAGCAATGAAAGGTAACAGTGCCAATCTCATCAGGAACTTTTCAAGAATTGTAGTGGGTTTGAAAAGTGAAAATACAAAAACTGCCAGCACCATCACTACTAATAAGAAACTCGTACCACAGCGAGGATGGAGAATAGCATGCTTTCGGACATTTTCTATTTTTAACTCATTGCCAGCCTCATAAGCATAAGCTGCTTTGTGTTCAGCACCATGATATTGAAATAGTTTCTGGATATCCTTAAGAAAAGATATCACCAAAATATATAAAAGAAAAATGGATATTCTAATTGCTCCATCAACTAAGTTGAAAAGAAAAGGACTTTCAAACGTCAACACCTCGCGTCGCAGGTATTCTGTAATCCCCAGCGGCAAAACGAAGAAAAGAAAAAGCCCGACTACTAAGGAGAAAATCATCGTGCCCGCTAACATCCAGGGGTTAGCCTTCAATTTTTCCGCGCGCTGGTTACTATCCTTCTCTACACTTTCCTTGGAGAAAATATCTGCAGAATATGTCAGACTTTTTATGCCAATTACCAATGTGTCGAAGAGGACAAATACCCCTCTCAACAGAGGGAACTTGGAGAAAAATAACTTCTCAGCCCATTTGTTTTTTGTTTCCTTCTTTACTATAATCTCTCCATCTTTCAAACGTAAGGCAATAGCATAGTAGTGAGGGGAACTCATCATTACCCCTTCAATTACTGCCTGACCACCGATATTCATATACAACTCTCGTTTCCTCTCAAAAACCCCAATAAAAAGATACCCCGCTTTCCGGGGCTCTTACCAACCGGGCAAGAATATCCTTCCGGACTCCCACCTAGCTTCACTATATTTTAGCTATGCAGACTTTTTCTTTCCTTTCTTTTTGCTAACTGTCTTCTTAATCTTTGTTTTTTTCCGCACGGTCTTTCCAGCCGTTTTAGTATATCGCTGTTTAAACTTTTCCACCCTCCCTGCTGTATCGACCAATTTTTGCTTGCCTGTAAAAAATGGATGGCAAGCAGAACAGATCTCCACACGAATATTCTTCACTGTTGAGCGAGTATGTATCACATTCCCACAGGCACAAGTAATTGTGGTTTCAAAATATTTAGGATGTATTTCCTCTTTCATCTCCGTTTTCTCCTCTCTAAGATCTGTTCTTTAAACCCCTCCCTTTCGGGAGGACTCCAAAAAATTCTGATACTTTAAAATCAGTTCCACCTTTAACTATAATAAACTAAGTTATTTCTGTCAAACTACTTTTTCTTCTTATGACGCATCTTTCTCAGGAACTTTTTCCGCTTGTGAGTACGAATTTTCTGCAATTTGCGCCTTCTTCCTTTAGGCATTTCCTTATCTCCTTTCAATCAGCTTATGCTTGTATTATTCTTCTAAACTTTCTCTTTCCCACTTGTATTATATATTCCTTATCCATTAACAAATCCATATCAGAATCTTTTATTCTTTTCTGATTTATCTTTACGCTCCCCTGGATGATCAGTCTCTTTGCCTCGTTTTTACTTGTAGCCAGGCCAGCCTTTACCAACAAATCCACAACCCATATCTTCTTCTCGCGAATTCTAATTTCCTTTATCTCCTCAGGCAATTCCCTCTTAACAAAAACTTTCTCAAATTCTTCTTCAGCTTTTTCTGCTTCAGTTTCGCTATAATATTTCTGGACGAGCTCTTTTGCCAGTTCAGCTTTTGCCTGGCGAGGATGCATTTTCTTGACTTTATCCAAATTTTCCTCAGTTAATAATTCATAGTACTTGACCATCAATTCATCAGAAATACTCATAATCTTTCCAAAAATCTCCTTGGGAGGCTCAGTTATACCAATATAATTTCCATAACTTTTGCTCATTTTCCTGACACCGTCTGTGCCTTCTAAAAGAGGCATAGTTATTATAACCTGGGGCTTCTGATTAAAATCTCTCTGTAATTGGCGCCCCATTAACAGATTAAATTTTTGGTCCGTTCCTCCAATTTCTATGTCAGCTTTCACTTGAATTGAATCGTATGCTTGAAGTAGAGGATAAATAAATTCCAAGATGCTTATATCTATTTCTCGATTAAACCTTTCTTTAAAATCTGCTCTGGCCAACATCTGGGCAACTGTGGAATGGGAAGAAAGCTCCAGAACATCCGACGAACTCATCTTATCAAGCCATCTACTATTAAAAAGCACTTCCGTCTTCTTTTTATCTAAAATTTTAAAAACCTGTTTTTGATAAGTCTTTGCATTCTTATTTATTTCTTCGGTAGTAAGTGGCTTTCTCGCTTCAGACCTCTCTGAAGGATCTCCGATGCGGGCAGTAAAATCGCCTATTATGAACACAATCTGGTGACCCAGGTCCTGAAACTGCTTCAATTTTTGCAGAACCACCGTATGACCTAAATGAATATCGGGAGCTGTAGGGTCAGCACCGAATTTCACTCTTAAAGGTTTTCGCCTATTCAGCTTCTCCTTCAGTTCTTCTGGAGAAATAACCTCTACCGTTCCCCTTCTTATTATCTCTAAGTCTTTTGCCATTTCAAACTCCTATCAACTTTTTAGTATTATATAACATAATTTCCTAAAATTATCAATAAAAAAATCCAATAAAAATAAAAAACCCTGGCTTTTTTCAAGCCAGGGTTTTCTTTGGTTATTTGGCAAATGTACTTTACATTTTCCTTATATTCGTTGCTTTGGGACCTTTGTCCGAATCAACGATGTCAAATTCAACCACTTCGCCTTCGTGAAGGGTTTTAAACCCTTCTGACTGAATGGATGAAAAATGCACGAACACATCGCCTGAACCGTCTTCTTTCTCAATGAATCCATAACCTTTAGATTCATTGAACCACTTCACTTTCCCTTTCATTTTTACCTTCCTTTCTTTCTAAACTAGCTCTTCAACTTCAGAGCTTCCTTCTTTAACAACACCTCCTTTTTTATCTTTCCAAAAGAGTATCCCCCCAGACTTCCATCCTTCCGAATTACCCGATGACAAGGAATTACAACAAGAAGGGGATTTTTGGCTAAAGCTCTACCTACAGCCCTTGCCGCGCGAGGATTTCCGACTTGACGAGCAACCCACTGATACGTGCGGGTTTGTCCGGCGGGAATTGTAGATGTGACCTTCCACACTCTTCTTTCAAAAGATGTATAGCCACTTAATAACTTGTCAATATCCTTTTGCTTCAACCTTCTCCAACCACTAACTTGTTTTGTATTTCTTCTTTAATATTACATTACTTTCTCAAAAAAGTCAAGCATTTTCTTCAAGTCTCTGAAAAAGACCCCTAAATGTCTTTGCGAGGAGCCCCGCACAACAAATGTGCGGGATAAACTTCGCGACGAAGCAATCTGACACGAAGTGTCATTGCGAACGAAGTGAAGCAATCTCATGGTTTGGCACGAGGTTGCCACGGGCTTTGCCCTCGCAACGACCCTGCGGGTCGATTGCCACGCCCTTCGGGCCCGCAATGACAGACCAAAAGCACATAACTTCCTGAGAAAACTATGCCATTCATGGCATGAAAATGTAAAATCAAATACTTAAAACTTCGATAAAGGTCTCTACAATTACTGGGTCAAACTGGCTGTTAGCACTCTTCTCTAACTCCTTTACCGCTTCCTTTGTAGGCAAAGCTTGACGGTAAGGACAGCCTGATGTAATGGAATCGTATGCTTCGGCTACTGAAATTATCCGCGCTCCTAAGGGAATCTCTTTCCCCGATAAACCATCAGGGTATCCCTGACCATCGTATCTCTCATGGTGGTACCGAATCAAAGGTCTGGTTGACTGTAGAAATTCTATCTGCTCAACGATCCCTTCTCCAACGACTGCGTGCTTTCTTACTATAAAGGATTCCTTATCATTCAACCTTCCCGGTTTCCCCAGAATGGCACTTCCCACGGCGATCTTGCCAATATCGTGGAGGAGAGCAGATAATTCTATATTCCTCATCTCTTTCGGCGAAAGAGCAAGCTTTTTAGCGATGGATAAGGAGTACTTAGCAACTCTGGCTGAATGTCCCTGGGCATAGGTGTCTATAATTTCTATAGCTTCAAGTAAAGTTCTTATGACCCCAACATAATCTGTATGAAACTCATCGGAAAATTTCTGGGTTTCCTTAAAGTGCGGTTCTCTTTTAACCTCTTTTATTCTATGACCCATTACTTCAAACAAATCCAATTTCGAGATTCGATGCTGGCCTCCGGGAGTTTTGAAAGACTTCAACTCTCCTCTGTAAATGTAATTCTTAATTGTACCTACAGTAACTTTGAGGAGTTTCGCTGCCTCTTTTGCTGTCAGAAATTCATCGTTATTGTTGAAAATATTCCCCATCCACGACCTCCTTGTCGAAGACGTTCCAATCATCTCAGAAGATAGGTTGCCCTTTCGGAATATTCGGCTTTTTCAGGAAAAGTATACAAAATTGTTTATTTACTGTCAAGTAAATTTAAACGGTTTTGAACGAATTTAGGAGAGATTAAACGATTTTCGGGAAGAATCTATTGGGAAAGCTCTTCCAAGATGACCTGCTTATCAGTTTCCCTGGCGAGTTCTTCGAAAATTTCCTTGAATTCTGAATACTCCTCTACAGAAACCGCAGTCTTCTTATCTATCAATCTTTCTTCGAAACTGATTAACCCTTTAGAAAAGGTATACTCATAGATATAGGTAAACCATGGAGTATCCTTAACAATAGGCGGGGGCAGAAACTTCACATTTAAGTGGTTGGGAAGTTCCACTCTAATTTTTGTCACGTTTTCATAAAGTGCTCGAAAATCTAATGGAAAATTCCGTTTATCTCTGGATACTAAAGATGCTGACACGCTTCCAAATTTCGGAAGGAGTCTATTCTTTCCAGCTCTGGTTAGAAATTTAGGCCCTTTAAACTCCGTTCTGATTTCTACTGGCTGGTTGAGATTCTCCACGTCGCTTATTGTATAATTGAGAAGTTCTCCTCCCGGGGTAATTGTGTTTATTCTCTCCTTAAGCTGTTCCTGAACCAGAACAGGCTTAGTATACTTAAGCCAGGCTCTTTGACCCTGGTCGTACATCCCGAAAGTCTTAATTTCTCGAGTGGCAGAGATGGTTTCGTCGTTATGAATTTTAATTTCCATCGTCTTGGAAACTTTATTATGCCTTGCAGGTAAAAGAGGAGTCTTCTCAATTCTTCCTTCCCTTTCATAAAACACCAGAACTTTTCTGTCCTGGTCAGAGGTAGGAAGATCTCCAAAGGACGCTGTTTCCGCTGTGGGATCCAGAAAGACCGTCTTTCCATCGACTTCTACCGCCACTATAGCATGGTTAAAAGTCAATATCGGAAACTCCTCATCTAAAACCCAGCACTCTCTGGTACCAATTAGTACCGGATGGGCTGAAATTCCTGAATATTTTAACATTGCAATTAGAAGCATAGCCTGATCTTTGCAGTCACCATACTTGTTTTTGAAAATTTCAATAGCAGAATGGGGCTCGAATCCTGCCTGACCATACTCTACAGCCACATACCTGACCTTGGAGGCTACCCAGTGGTAGATTGCCCTGACTTTATCCTCCCGGGTTTTCTTGCCCTTAGTCAGTTCTTTCACTTTTCTTTTTATTTCCTTATCAACATTCACCTTATCCTTTAACAGGTCCCGCCACCA
>Ga0114925_10001702_pt1 | contig 10994 bp, 7 predicted proteins | sample SumtaG_2_FD_87287 | JGI IMG/M metagenome (GOLD analysis project Ga0114925, IMG submission 87287) | Deep subsurface microbial communities from Indian Ocean to uncover new lineages of life (NeLLi) - Sumatra_00607 metaG | ecosystem: Environmental > Aquatic > Marine > Oceanic > Sediment | place...
CCCGCAACCTCGGACACAACTACGTCGGCACGCAGCACCTGCTCCTCGGCCTTCTGCGCGAACACGACGGCGTGGCCGCACAGGTCCTGATGAATCTCGGTCTGAAACTCGACGAGGTCCGGGCCGAGGTTCTCAACATCCTCGGCGCCTCGATGGAAGGCGAGGGCGGTTTCGCCGAGGGCGAGGGGCGGCGAAGCAAGTCCAAGACGCCCGCCCTCGATTCGTTCGGGCGCGACCTCACCGAGTTGGCCGCCGAAGATAAACTCGACCCCGTCATCGGCCGCCAGGCCGAGATCGAACGCGTCGTCCAGATCCTGTGCCGGCGGACGAAGAACAACCCGGTGCTGCTCGGCGAGGCCGGCGTCGGCAAGACGGCCATCGTCGAGGGCCTCGCGCAGCAGATCACCAGCGCCGAGGTGCCGGAACTGCTGATGAACCGCCGCATCGTCGTCATGGACCTTGCGATGATGGTCGCGGGGACGAAGTACCGCGGCCAGTTCGAGGAGCGGATCAAGGCCGTCATGAACGAGGTCCGCCGCGCCGGCAACGTTATCCTGTTCATCGACGAACTCCACACCCTGGTCGGCGCGGGCGGCGCCGAGGGCGCCATCGACGCCTCGAACGTCCTGAAGCCCGCCCTGTCGCGAGGCGAGATCCAGTGCATCGGCGCTACGACGCTCGACGAGTACCGCAAGTACGTCGAGAAGGACGGGGCCCTGGAACGGCGGTTCCAGACGATCATTGTCGAGCCGCCGTCGCCCCAGGAGACGGTCGATATCCTCAGGGGTCTGCGCGACCGCTACGAGGCCCACCACCGGGTCCGGATCACCGACGGGGCGATCCAGATGGCGGTGGACCTGGCGGAGCGGTACATCTCCGGCCGGTACCTGCCGGACAAGGCCATCGACGTGATCGACGAGGCAGGGGCCCGTGTGCACCTGCGTGCAATGACCCGTCCGCCCGACGTGGCGCAGATCGAGCAGGAGATGGAGCGGCTGAACCAGGAGAAGGAAGAGGCCGTCGCCGCGTCGGACTACGAGCGGGCCGCCGAACTGAGGAACAAGGTCGAGGGTCTCCGCGAGAAGAAGGAGAAACTCCTCGCCCAGTGGCGCGAACGGGGCCACGAGGCCGAAGGCGTCGTGGACGAAGAAGTGGTGGCCGAGGTCGTCAGCCGCATGACCGGCGTGCCGCTCCAGCGCCTTGAGAGCGAGGAGATGGAGCGGCTGCTTCGGATGGAGGACGAACTGCACAAACGGGTGGTCAGCCAGCACGAGGCGATTACGGCGATCTCGCGCTCGCTTCGCCGCAGCCGCAGCGGCCTGAAGGACCCGCGGCGGCCGATGGGCTCGTTTATCTTCATCGGTCCCACGGGCGTCGGCAAGACGCTGCTCGCCAAGGCGCTGGCGGAGTTTATGTTCGGCGACGAGGATGCACTCATCCAGATCGATATGTCGGAGTACATGGAGAAGCACAACGTGTCGCGTCTGGTGGGCGCCCCGCCCGGCTACGTCGGTTACGAAGAGGGCGGGCAGTTGACGGAACGCATCCGCCGCCGGCCGTACAGCGTGGTGCTCCTCGACGAGATCGAGAAGGCCCACACCGATGTCTATAACATGCTGCTTCAGATCATGGAGGAGGGCAACCTGACCGACTCGTTCGGCCGGCGCATCGATTTCCGCAACACCATCCTCATCATGACCTCGAACATCGGGTCCGACATCATCAAGAACCAGGCCGGCCTGGGGTTCCGTAAGAAGACCGCCGAGGCAACCTACGAGCAGACCAAAGAGATGCTGATGAAGGAGATCGAGCGACACTTCCGTCCCGAGTTCCTCAACCGCGTCGACGACACCATCATGTTCCGCCAACTCACACGCGAGGACCTGAAAGAGATCGTGGATATTGAACTGGGCAAACTCCGCCAGCGACTGAAGGTTCAGGGCCTCGAACTCACGCTCACCGACGAAGGCAAGGAGTACATGATTACGCAGGGCTACGATCCCGACTTCGGCGCGCGGCCGCTGCGCCGGGCCATCGAGCACCACATCGAGGACCACATCTCCGAGGAACTCCTGCGCGGCGCCTACAAGGAGAAGAATCTCATTGCCGTCAGCGTCAAGGACGACCACCTTTACTTCGAGTCGTCCGAAACGAGCGCCGCCTCGCCGGTCGAGGTCCACAACGGGACGTAGTCTCATCAGCGGTTCAGGGCAACCGAATCGGCCCGCGGCGCACGATCCGTCGCGGGTCGTTTTCCTGGCGGCCGTATCGCAGCGCTACGACGGGCCGCCCGGGTCTTTCAAACCGCCCGGCCGCGGTGTATAATTACGGAAGAAGGCGGAGGATGCCGATACAAACAGAGCAGGACCGGCTCCGGAAAGGGTTTGATACCCCAGGAGGTGACGATGAAACGGCTTGACTTCGTCATCACGTGCGCGGCCTGTGCGGTGGTCGGCCTTGTCGCAGGCCACGCTTTCGGCCAGTACTACACACCGCTCAGATACGACCTGCGGTACACGAGCCCCACGTACATTCCCAGCGGCACGCTGCGGTTCGGCCCGCGCGCCAGGTACGACCCGTACAAGTTCGGGCACTATAACCCGGGGAACCTGTCGGTCACGGGCAACCTGCGACTCGGCAAATCGTTCCAGGGCACGTCGCCCTACCGGGCGACGGGTAGCCAACTGTCGCTCGACCTGCCGTCAACGAGGTTGAGCAATTTCCGGCGCGACACGATCGGCCTCCAGGACATCGGCACCGGCTTGGAGTACGGCGGGCTAGGGGCGTTCTACCCCGGATCGGCGAGCGTGACGACGCCCTACTCGGCCGCCAACCGTTTTGCCGTGCCGCTGCCGGGCCTGCGCGCGCCGTACGTGCCGCGAAACGTGAACACCTCGCCGCCGCTGCCCCCCGCTGGCGGGGGCGTGTTTACCCCGAGCCATGTGGCGACGGGCACGGTGCCGACTGTCGAGAGGCCCATGACCGCCGGGGGCCTGGCGATTCCACCGAGCACGCTGAACTACGCGAATGCGCTCCTCGACGGCCGCGTCTCGCCCCTGCCGGCCGACGTGACCGAGCCGACGGAGCCCACCCAGGTCGAGGATCGGTTCAAGTCGTCCTACGAGACGTTCGGCCACAAGTTTGAGTCCGTGCCGATGAACATCTTCATTCCGGATGACCGGACCGGCGCTCACGCCGGCGACATGACGATGCCGGACGAGCCCTCAACGCTGTTCTGGCTGGACCAGGACGTGGCGGGTGCGCAGACGGCATGGATGCCGCAACAGCAGGCACAGGGAACTCTGGCGCCTGCAAAAGCGAAGCAGGACTCGCCCGGCGCCGAGGCCATCTGGTTCGAACAGGACGCCGAGCCCGAACCCGCCATGCTGGCCGCGCCGGAATCCCCTATGCCGGTTTCCACGTACGCCGTCTACGTCGTACGCGGGCACGCCGCCATGAAGGAATCGGCTTACGGCAAGGCCGAGGCTCTGTACGCTGCGGGGGTGGCGCTGGAGCCGGATCGCCCGGCTGCCTTCTTCGGCCGCATCCACGCACTGCTTGCAGGGCGGATGTACCTTCAGGTTATTGTGGTGCTGGAGCGCGAGTTAACGCGGCATCCGCAGTGGGTGAAGGTGGCGCCCAACCTCAAGGGCCTCTACGTCAAGCCCGGCGTGTACGACCGGATCGTCGGTGAACTCCAAAGCGAACTGAAAATCAGGCCGGATGACGCTGGGCACAACTTCCTCATCGGCTACGTGTATTACACGGCCCGTGAGAAGGCGAAGGCACGGTCGCATCTTGAGAAGGCCGCCCGGGCCCGCAGCGGGAAAACGGGTCCCGAAAAAACGGTCCTCGCTGCTATCGAGGGCGGCTGACGGTGGAGCAGCACACGTGCGGTTTGCGTCGGGTCGGGAGTCCCGCCGGCGAAGGGCTCCCGGCCTTTTTCGTGCCGGAGGCAAAACCGATTGAAGGCGTCGTGGCGAGTCGATACAATCCCCGCGTTCCTGAGCGGGGTTCTCGCCGGCTCGGGGCGGGCACGAGGAGTGCGTTTTGACGAATGAAGACCAAGCGGAGGCTCCGTCGGTTTCACCACGGGAATCTCCCGACCAGAGGCCTTCCGCTGACGCTGCGCCGGTTCACGATGCCGACCACCCGTCACCTCAGGCGGCGGCTGAGCCGGCGCCCCAGGAAGACAAGACCGCCGAGGCCGGCGCTGCGGACGCCGCCGGCGAGAAGTCGGCGGCCAAAGCGCCGCCCGATGAGGCCGGCAAACGCGCCAAGAGACACAAGCGGCCGGCCCTCATCGTGCGCTACGGCGTGATGGGCATGGTCGGCCGGTTCGCGTATTCCCTTAAGCGGTGGCGTCGCGGCCAGCGCGTCGTCATCAAGTCGGACCGCGGCATGGAGATCGGCACCATCGTGTGCCGCGGGAGCGACTCGGCCGACCGCGGCCCCAAACTTAGGGGCGAGGTCCTTCGCCTCGCCACGCACACCGACGAGGTTGAGGAGCGGCACCTGGCCGAGAGCGCCGAGCGCGAGGTCAGCTTCTGCAAACAGCGCATCGCCGAACACAAACTGCCCATGAAACTGGTCCAGGTCGAACACCTGTTCGGCGGCGACCGGATCATCTTCTATTTTGTCTCGGAATCGCGGGTCGATTTCCGGCCCCTCGTGCACGACTTGGCCCAGGAGTTCCAGACGCGGGTCGAGATGCGGCAGGTCGGCGTCCGCGACGAGGCACGCTTGCTCGGAGATTACGAGCGGTGCGGCCGGCCGCTCTGCTGCCGCGCATGGCTCAAGAACCTCGAACCCGTCTCGATGAAGATGGCCAAGATCCAGAAGGCCACGCTCGACCCGGCGAAAATCTCGGGGCGCTGCGGCCGACTGATGTGTTGCCTCCGCTACGAGCACGCTACGTATGGCGAACTCGCCAAGAACCTGCCTCGCAGGAACACGATCGTCGGCACACAGCAGGGGCGCGGCAAGGTGGTCGCTTTGCAAGTCGTCACCCAGATGGTCGGGGTGCTCCTGGAGTCCGGCACGCGCGTCAACGTGCCGGTCGAGACCCTCATCCCGCCCGAGGAGGCGCCGGCGTCGGAGCGTGCTAAGAAGCCGCAGGCGCCCGTGCCGCCGGCCGATGCCGCACCCGAGACCGCTGCCCTCGCCGACAGGGCCCCCGGACGGAAGCCGAAGGCCGAGACCGCAGCGGCCGGGGAAAAGTCGGACGACGACGGCGATACACGCAGCCGCAGCAGTCGGCGGCGACGACGCCGGTCGAAGCGCAGCGGCAGCAGCCGTGCCAAGGAAGGAGACGCCGGACCTTCGGACGCCTCGGCACGCACGCCGAAGGCCGCCAACCAGAGTTCACACGCAACGCCTGAACGAGACGCCAAACCACGTGACAGCCAGGGAACGTAAATGAGCAGGCACATTCTCATCACCGCTGCGCTGCCCTATGCGAACGGGCCGATACACATCGGCCACCTCGTCGAGTATCTCCAGGCCGACATCTGGGCACGGTACCAGAAATCGTGCGGGCACGAGTGCCGGTACATGTGTGCCGACGACGCACACGGCACCCCCATCATGTTGCGGGCCCAGGCCGAGGGGCTCCAGCCGGAGGTCATGGCCAAGCGGTACCATGCCGAGCACCAGCGCGACTTCGACGGCTTCGATGTGGGCTTCGACAACTATTACACGACCGACTCGCCCGAGAACCGTGCCCTTGCGGAGCAGTTCTTCGAGCGCATCAGTGCGCGCGGCCACATCGAGAAACGCGAGATCCGGCAGGCGTACAGCGAGGCGCTCGGGATGTTCCTGCCGGACAGGTACATCCGGGGCGCGTGCCCCAGGTGCGGGGCCGAGGACCAGTACGGCGACAGTTGCGAGGTCTGCGGTGCCGTCTATACCCCGGCCGACATCACACGGCCGCGCTGCGCCATCGATGATTCACCCGTGACGTTTCGCGCCTCGGAGCACTATTTCTTCAAACTGTCGGCCTACACCGACATGCTTCGCGAGTGGGTCAGCCAGGAGCACCTCCATCCGCACGTCGTGGCCAAACTCCAGGAATGGTTCGATGCGGGACTCCGGGACTGGGATATCTCGCGCGACGCGCCGTACGTTGGCTTTACGATTCCCGGTGAAACCGACAAGTACTTCTACGTCTGGTGGGACGCGCCCATCGGCTACATCGCCAGCACCCAGGAGTGGTGCAACCGGAACGGACGCGACCTGGCCTCGTACTGGATCGACGCCGGCGCCGAACTGTACCACTTCCTCGGCAAGGATATCCTCTACTTCCACACGCTCTTCTGGCCGGCGATGCTTGCGGGTGCGGGGTTCCGCATGCCGCAGCGGGTCTTCGTCCACGGCTTTCTGACCGTTGACGGGCAGAAGATGAGCAAGAGCCGCGGCACGTTCGTCAATGCCGCCACGTACCTCAAGCACCTCGACCCGCAATACCTGCGGTATTACTACGCGTGCAAACTGGGACCGGGCATCGACGACGTGGACCTCTCGCTCGGGGACTTCGTGGCTCGCGTCAACGCCGACCTGGTGGGCAACTTCGCCAACCTGCCGAGCCGGTCGGCGGGTCTTCTGGCCCGGCGGCTCGAGAACCGCCTCGGCCAAATGGATGCCGACGGCGCCGCCCTCGTCGCCCGTCTGGAGGCGGCCGCCGGCGACATCGGCGCCGCATACGAGGCATGTGAGTACGCCGACGCCATGCGGACGGTCGCCGCACAGGCTGATGTCCTGAACCGATACATGGAGCAGGAGAAGCCCTGGGAGACCGTCAAGACCGATAGCCGGCGCGCCCGCGTCTCCCTGACGGTGGTCCTGAACGGCGTCCGCCTGCTCGCCGCGTACCTCGGCCCCGTCTTGCCGCGCTACGCCGAGAAGGTCGGCCGCCTGCTGGGGTGCCCGACGCCCGATTTCACGAACCTCGGCCGGCGCATCCAGGACCAGGCTGTCAACGAGTACGAGCGGATCGCCGAACGCGTGGACCCGGAGGCGATCGACGCGATGATCGCTCGGACCCGGGCCGAACAGGCCGCGCACCACGAGAAGGCTTGACACGAGATGGACGAACGCAAATCTGCCGACGAACTGCTTGACACGATCCTGGCCGGCGACCGTCGCTACGCCCGCGACGCGTACGCCTTCGTTTCCGAAGCCCTCGGGTACACCGTCCAGAAGTCCGGCCGGGCGGGGCACGTGAGCGGCCGCCAACTGTGCGAGGGCCTCAGCGAGTTCGCACTGCGTCAGTTCGGCCGGCTCGCGCGGACGGTACTGGAGAGTTGGGGCGTGGCCTCGTCAGGGGACATCGGCGAGATCGTCTTCAACATGGTGGACGTGGGCCTGTTGCGGAGGACCGAAGAGGACAGCCGCGAGGATTTCGCCGACGCGCTCGATTTCGATGAGGCCTTCGACCGCGGGTTCCAGTTACACCTGAACGCGGGAGGAGAGGATGAGCACGGCTCCGAGGCCTGAGACGAGCCTCTGGCGCAGGTGGCGGACAGACGTCCTCATTGCCGCCGGCGCCCTGGCGCTTCTTCTGCTGTCGCTCGCGCTGGGCGAGATCCTCGCCCCCCTGGCCGTGGCGCTGGCCATCGCGTACATCCTGAACCCCATCATGCGATGGGCCGAGCGGCACCGCGTTCCGCGCGGCCTGGCCGCCGCCTTCATCTTCCTCCTGCTTCTGGGCGTGTGCGTGGCCGTGGCGCTGTTCGCCGTCCCGCCGCTCGTCGCGCAACTGTACGACTTCGGCGTTTCGATGGTCGGTGAACCGGCGGCCGAGGGTGACCCGGGCTACGAGGACCTCAACGGGAACGGCCGATGGGACACGGGCCACGTGCCGGCCGTTCTGACGTGGGGCCGCGAGGTGTCGGCGCGTCTTCAGACGGGTGAGGGCAGGTGGTACGACCGGGGCCTGAAAGCCATCAGCGACTCGACCAGGGCGAAGGAAGGGCTTCTGAAGACCGCCCTCGATACCCTCAAACTTGCCGGCGAGGGGGTCCTCGACTTCCTCTGGGACCTTCAAGGCTTCGTGGTGGGCGCGGCGCTCGCGGCGTTCTACCTGTTCTTCTTCCTGATGAACTTCGACCGGATGGTCGCGGCGGTCGGGCGGCGCCTTCCGGGCAAGTACCGGCCGCGGATCGAGGACGTGGTCCGCAAGATCGACGCGGCAATCAGCGCGTTTCTGCGCGGGCGCATCCTGGTCTGCGCGGCCGTCGGCGTGTTGACCGCGGCGGGGCTGGCGATCGTCGGCGTGCCTTACTGGTACCTCATCGGCGTGGCGACGGGGCTGGCCGGCGTGGTGCCGTTCCTGCCGATCTTCGTCGGCCTGATTCCGGCGGTTCTCGTGGCGTGGTTCGACGCGGGGAGCGGGTGGGCCGTTCTCGGCGCCACCGTCGTGGTAGTTATCGTCCAGACGCTCGAGGGCTGGGTCCTGACGCCCCTGATTCAGGGCAAGGCCGTCGGACTGCATCCCGTGACGCTGACGGTCGCGCTGCTCGTTGGCTACAATGTGTTCGGCCTCTTCGGCCTGATTGCCGCCGTACCGCTGGCTTCCACGGTGAAGATTCTCGCCAAGGAGTTTGTGCTGCCGAAGGTGGAAGAACTCGCGGATGAAAAACCCGATTCCCCAACATAGCCGCCCGCACGTCTGGGTGCTGGTTCTGGCGGCAGCGATTTACGCGGTTTGGATCTTCTTGCTGGGGACGCTGGCGGTGCTGCACAGGTTGGGATGAGGTGCATCCGGATGCGGCGCGGGCGGGGCGGGCGGCCGGGGGGGGCGTGAAGGGCGGCGGTTGTGGTGAAAATGGAAGGTTTCAGCAGGCAGATAATCGACGAGGCGATCCGCCTCTACCTCCAGGAAGCCTACGGCAACGCTTCGCTGCCGGAGAGCGTGCAGAAAAGGCTCCAGTTGCCGCCGGGCAAGACGCTTGCGGAACTGGCCGTCGCCGACGTCTTTGAACGGACCCCCATCGGTGCTCCCCCCGCCGAGTGTACCCGCATCCGCCTTCGACTGGGCAACCCGGGATACCCGCACATGAAACTTGGCGTGGACCGCGTGCCCGGCAGCGATGACTGGGTGCTCGTGGCCGACTGCCACGACAACATGTTGCTGGCGGTCGCGCAGGCTGCCGAGCGCGGCGCCGTGGAAGCGATTGTGAAGCAGAACGCCGGCGTCAAGACACGCATCGAAAGGCGGTGGACCGACGCGGGCTTGCCGACCTTTGAGCAGTACGTCCGGGGGAGGCTCTCTGCGCGTGCAGAGGCCGATGGACCGGCCGGCGAGTAAGAAACCATCTCAAAACGCGGTGTGCCGCGCGGGCGACGGTGAGGTGAGGTATGAGCGAAAACGGGCACCAGGTCGGCGGGAAGATACTCGTTGTCGATGACTATCCCGCGAACGTGAAACTCTTGCGCCGTAACCTCGAGGCCGCAGGCTATGAGACCGTGGCGGCATACGACGGCGCCGAGGCGCTCGAGAAGGTGGCGGCCGAGAAGCCGGACCTCATCCTCCTCGACATCCTGATGCCCAAGATCGACGGCTTTGAGGTCTGCCGGCGCCTGCGGGCCGACGAGGCCACCGCCGTTGTCCCGATCATCATGATCACCGCACTGAGGGAGACCGAGGACCGCATCCGGGGCCTGGAGGCCGGGGCCGACGATTTCCTGTCCAAGCCGTTCGACCGCGGCGAACTGCTGGCACGCGTCGAGAGCCTGCTCCAGATCAAGTATTACCGCTCGATGCTGGCCGAGCGCGAGAAGTTCCACGCGGTGATTCACGACCTCTCGCACGGCATCATTATCACCGACGGCCAGTGGCGCGTTGAGACGATCACCCGCCGCGCCGCCGAACTGCTCGGCCGGCCCGATGAAGAACTGGCCGGCAGGGGGCTCGACGAACTGCTCGCACCTTTTGACGTCGAGCCGCCGCTCGAGGCCTTGCGCCACTCCCTCGTCCGGTCCGTCACGGTTGAATTCACCCGGGAAGAGGCGCGGCCGCCAACGTACCTGGCCGGCCGCTACACGCGCATCGAGGGGCCGCACGGCGAACTGCACAATGCGGCCGTCGTGTTCCGCGACGTCAGCGAGATGCGCCGCAAGGAGAAACTCAAGCGCGATTTTCTCTCCCTCATCAGCCACAAACTGAAGACGCCGCTCACGATCATCGGCGGCTACCTCACACTGATCGACCAGGGCGCCTACGGCGAGGTTTCGCCGGTGATGGCCGACAAGGTGCGGATCTCCCTGGCCAACGTCCAGGAACTGTCGGACCTGATTGAGAAGGTCCTCTCGTACGCGGGGCTGACGGCCACGGAACTGGAGCGAGCCGGGCAACTCGTGCCGCTCCCAGAACTCTTCGACCGCATCCGGCGGCGCGTCGAGAAACGATATGCCGGTCTCCGCAGGCGGCCCGCTGGGGCGAGCCGCACCGTCAACTGGACCATCGACCTGCCCGACGACCTGCCGCGCGCACGCGCGCCGGAAGAACTGCTCTCCATCGTCGTGGACAACCTGTTGGACAACGCCCTCAAGTTCGCCGACAAGCCCGAGGTCCGTATCGAGGTCGTCGGGCGTGAGATCGCGGACCGCCAACTCGAGATCGCCGTCCGCGACAACGGGCCGGGGGTCCCGGTGCAGGAACACGAACGGATCTTCTCGGATTTCGCGCAGTTGGATGAGGCCTTCACGGGCAACATCGCCGGCATCGGGCTGGGGCTTTCGACGGCCCGCAGGCTGGTGGCCTCGTGGGGCGGGCAAATCAACTACGAAGCCGTCCTCGGCGAAGGCACACGGTTCTTCTTCACGGTGCCCTCCGAGTTCACCCCGCCGCGCGACCCGTCGGATGCACGACGCTAGAGCGGCCCTCGATTTGCCGTTGTAGGCCTAAGCGGGGTCAGGTAGGTCTTTTGCCTTCGGGTGCCATGCCCACGTTTGCGTGTGCATGCCGTGGCGACAACTGATTGGGCTCGTAGCCC
>Ga0114925_10001703_pt1 | contig 10981 bp, 11 predicted proteins | sample SumtaG_2_FD_87287 | JGI IMG/M metagenome (GOLD analysis project Ga0114925, IMG submission 87287) | Deep subsurface microbial communities from Indian Ocean to uncover new lineages of life (NeLLi) - Sumatra_00607 metaG | ecosystem: Environmental > Aquatic > Marine > Oceanic > Sediment | place...
ACCCATGAGTTCAGTGATTTCCGAGTCACCTACGAGGAATGGTAGAGATGAAACCGCAGATTTCGCAGATTACTCAGATTAATCTGAATAAGAAGTAATGATGATAAAGGACAAGAGAACCTACGATATAATCGGTGCGGCAATGGAAGTTCATCGCCAGTTAGGAAATGGTTTTCTCGAAGTGAGATGTAGAACAGCCTCTCCAGGCTGTTCAAATATACACAGGCTGAGAGCCTGTGCCACATTGTTGGTAAGCTATGAAGAAACCCACTGCTAAACCAGCCAAGAATTCCTACAGACGGGGTCTCCCCCACCTTCAAGCAGAAGGTAAAACTCTCTTTGTAACCTTTAATACATACGAGCATATACACAGGCTGAGAGCCCGTGCCACATGGTTCTATTCTATTAAAGCTAAACCTCACACCTTGTGGAACAGCCTCTCTAGGCTGTTCAGTAATATTAGCACAGGCTAGAGAGCCTGTGCTACATAGCTTCAATTATAGGCCATAAAAATGTGGGACAGTCTCTCCAGGCTGTCATATAATAAAAAGGCACAGGCTACATTAGCCCAAGCTTCTTGCGTGTCGCCGGTATCAGCCCGCCCTGGTTGATGAGATCGAGGATGAAGCGAGGCAATGGCTCAAACGATAGTCCCTTGCCCGTAGTAAGGTTCTTCAACTTGCCTTGAGCAAGGTCAACCGTGATCTCATCCCCTTCCTCAACATGCTCGCGGATGCCGGGCACAACTGCAATTGGCAAACCGAGGTTGATGGCGTTGCGGTAGAATATCCGGGCGAACGAGGAGGCAACCACGCAGGCGATGCCGAAGTAGCGGATGGCGGTGGCCGCCTGCTCGCGCGACGAGCCGCACCCGAAATACTTACCGGCAACGATGATGTCTCCGGGCTTGGCCTTGGAGCGGAAGTCGGGGTAGACGGTCTCAAACAGGTACTTTGGGGTCTCCTCGGCGTCAGTAATCGACATGTACCGCCCCGGATAGATAACGTCGGTATTCACGTCATCCGGGAAAATCCACGCGCGTCCTTTTATGAGTTCCATCATGCCTCCAGATATCTGCGTGGATCTGCTATCTTGCCCTCTATTGCCGATGCCGCCACCGTCGCCGGGGATGCCAGGTAGAGGAACGCCTCGGCCGAGCCCATACGTCCCTGGAAGTTGCGGTTGGTTGATGTAACCGCCACCTCGCCAGGGGCAAGGCAGCCCTGGTGAGCACCCAGGCAGGGCCCGCATCCCGCGTTGACTAATACTGCTCCGGCGTCTACCAACGTCTCGATAATCCCTTCGGAAAGTGCCTCTTTGAATATCTTCCAGGATGCGGGAACAACCAGCAAGCGGACTCCCGGGTCAACCTTACGCCCCTTGAGAACCCGTGCCGCCTCACGCAGGTCTTCCAGACGACCGTTGGTGCACGAGCCGATCACCGCCTGGTCAATCTTGGTGCCAGCGACCTCGGAGATTCCTTTCACATTGTCCACCTGATGGGGACAGGCCAGCTGAGGTTCAAGGTCAGATACGTCGAGGGTATGCTCCGACGCGTAGCGGGCGTCAGGATCGGGAGCAAGCATCTCGTACAGGCCTTTGGCGCGGTCCTTTACGTAGGACTCGGTAATCTTATCCGGGACAACGAACGCTACCTTGGCTCCCGCCTCCATGGACAGGTTGGAGATAACCATGCGGGAGGCGATGGACATGGCAGAGATCGTGGAGCCTGAGAACTCTATAGCCTTGTAGTCGGCGCCGTCGGCCCCGATAGTCCCTATTATATTGAGGATCACGTCCTTGGCGTAGACACCACGAGGCAGTTTTCCGTTGACTACTATCTTGAGGGTTTCAGGAACGCGCAGCCACAGCTCACCTGTTGCCCACACCGCCGCCATCTCGGTGGCCCCGATACCGGTGGCAAACGCACCCAGCGCTCCGGCGGTGGTGGTGTGGGAGTCGGTTCCTACAAGAAGGATGCCCGGGCGGGAGAAGCCCTCCTCAACGAGTACTTGATGGCAGACTCCCACGTTGATATCGTAAAAGTTCTTGATCCCCTGGGCCTTTACGAACTCGCGAAGCTCCTTCTGACCGAGGGCGGTTCGTTCGGATTCTGCAGGAACACGGTGATCGAAGATGATGACGATCCTGTCCGGGTCCCACACTTTTTCTACACCGATCTTCTCGAAGGATTTCTTGACCATGCGGGCGTTCTCGTGCGACATGGCCACGTCCACCCTGGCCTGCACGATCTCACCGGCGGAAACGGTATCTTTGCCTGATTTCTTTGCTAGAATCTTTTCGGCCAGAGTCAGCGGACTCGTCATTCCCATGATGACTCCTACTTACCTTTATACTTCTGCTCAACCACCGCTCTGGGAAGGAAGCGTTTTTCCAGTTCCTTGTACTCAGGCAGACCCACCAGTTTCTTGAACTCATCGAAGGTGCACAGAAGATCGGTGCGGTCGGGCATGATGCCGCGTTCTTTGAGCACGGATAAGTACTCGCGCAGCCACTTGGTAACCACAAATATGGTTCCCACGGGAACGGAAACACGGGCAACGCCCAGTTCTCTAAGCTCCTCGATAGGGATAAGCGGGGTCTTGCCGCCAACGACGGAATCAAACAGATTTATGGATAGCGGCGCATCGATCTTGGAGACAGCATCTCTGATCATCTCCTTGTCGGTGGGTGCCTCCAGGAATATCATGTCCGCGCCCGCCTTGGCATAGGCATTGGCGCGCTTGATCGCGTCCTCGTAGCCGGTCACAGCGATGGCGTCGGTGCGGGCGTTGATCACGAAGTCCGGATCGAGGTCGGAGCGCGCTTCGACCGCCGCCGCGATCTTTAAGACCATCTCCTCTTCGGATACAAGCTGCTTGCCTTCCATGTGTCCGCAGCGCTTGGGGAATACCTGATCCTCCAGATTGACTCCTGCCGCGCCCACCTGGATGAAATCCCGCACGGTGCGAATAACGTTCAGCGCGTTGCCGAACCCGGTGTCGCCGTCTCCCATCACCGGGATGCTAACCGCCTGGGCTATCCGCCAGGTCATGTTGACCACTTCGTTCCAGCCAAGCAGCCCCACGTCAGGTTTGCCTAAAAGGCACGCAGAAACGCCGAAACCGGACACCTGGGTAAGTTCGAACCCTGCCTCCTGGATTAGCTTAGCACTGAGCACGTCGTAGCAGCCCGGCGCTATAACCGCCCGGCGCTCGGCAATCATCTTTTTCAGCTGCGTAGTCTTCTTCACGAACATCCTCCATGTTTTCGAACCTGCCGGAGTATAGGCTGGGCTAAACGTAAGTCAAGGAATTGCTCAACCCGCGGAAAATTAGACTGTGGACTATTCCTGCTTGACACAATCGGGCTTACCGGTATAGTGAAGAGTGGCGACAAAACAAGTCCTGCTTGTCTTCGAGATCTATGAATCCAGCAAGCTCGTGGAGAAGATCGAACAGAAGTCTTTCGCAGGCATTATCAATCGGGATAATGTACATCGTTTGCTCGGACAGACGGGGTTTGAGGTAAGAGCGGAGTTCGGAAGCTACGAATTTAAGAAGCCTAAGGAAGACGATGAGCTTCTCATCGTGGAGGCCGTAAAGAAAGAAGGATAAGCCGTGGCAGAATCATCGCTTAAGAAGACAGAGGGGAAGAACTTCACCGTTGCCAATATCGGCAAGTGGGAGGAGTTGGATAATTATACCTTCACCCATCCCAATCTTCCCGCTGGGTTCCCCGGCAAGTTGTTCCTAAAAAAGGAATTAGGGCTTACCGGCATGGAGGTATCCCTTAACAAGATGCTGCCGGGAGATGGAGTGCCGTTCTACCATGGACATAAGGCCAACGAGGAGCTTTATATCTTTATCAAGGGCAAAGGTCAGTTCCAAATTGACGGTGAAGTTATTGACGTCAGCGAAGGGACAGTAATCCGGGTTGCACCAGATGGTGTCCGCGCGTGGCGCAACAACTCATCTGAAGAGCTCTACTTTATCGTCATTCAGGCCCGCTCAGATAGCTTTTCCGGTTCAAACATCTCTGACGGCAAAGGAGCCGGAGCTCCGGTCAAGTGGTCTGAGGCTTGAGTTTCTAGAGAGGAGGTTTTATGTTCAAAAGCATACATACCCTTGCCATCTACGTCTCAGACATGGAGAGGGCCAAGAGGTTCTACACCGGGACCCTCGGTTTCGATGTCAGGGCAGATCTCGGTCCTACCCTCTGTTTCCTTATCTCCAAATCAGGCAATATCAATATCTACCTTGAGGCCGGGCATAAACCCAGTCCGGTAGATAACAAGGGTACCCATTTGAGTTTTTTCCTCGAGACCGATAAGTCGGCTCAGAAGACGTTCGACGCGCTCAAGGCGGCAGGGGTGGAAATCCTGAACGATGCCCCGGAAGAGGTGGGAGACGGGGTTTTTGCCTTCCAATTCCTTGACCCGGACGGTAATATACTGGAAGCAACCGGCCACTGATTGTTAAGGGAGATCATGAACTCGCGATATAAAAAGGCGTAACTTGATCAGAATCAAAAGGAGGAGTTTATGGAACCGCTAAAGCGAAAAAGGGGATTCGGCAAATGGGTCCTGGTAGATGTAACCCTTCTCTTGTTGGCCGCCAACGTTGCTTCAGCGGATATTGAGGTAACAACACCTACATTTCTTTACCCTGAGACAACCTCGCTTTCTCTTGAGGTAAAAGAGAACCTTGAGGCCCTCTCGCATTTTGCCGCCGGCGACAGCCTGCCTCTTATGTTCCGATTCTACGACACCCTATACGAACACAAGCCAGGCGTTCTGTGCGTGCTCACCCACAAATCCACGAGATTCGAGGGCTTCTCAAACGATAAGGGAGAAGTGCTTTTCTGGGTGCCGCGAGCAAGGAACTACTCCAAGGTCAACTTCGTGGCATATTCCGATGAGCCGATAGAGCCGATCGTGCAAGTTAGTGGGTCCTTGCATGCATCCGGAGCTGCCGAAATCCTTGAGCTTTTATTAATGTGGTTTGGGGTCAAGAAGATGGATGTGGTGACCGGCGAAGGGCTTCTTGTGTTAAAGGCCGGCATGATTGAGGTGCACTACCCAGAGGGACACGAGGAGGAGGCGCGGCAGCTCATGGCGGAACTTAAGAAAGGAGAGAGGGTTATAGACAGCCTTACCCACATGAGATTAAAACCACTTTCGATCATTATGAGAGATAGTTTTTATGTGGGTGTAAGCGTCGGAGGGATGTGCACGTCTTTTGAACCTGACAGCGGGAGGGTGTACGGCACTTTCCCCCACGAGTGGGTAGAAGGGGGTATAGAAGAGTGCTACGGAACCTACCAAGACTCAACCAACCGCTGGATCGGCGACGGCATCGCAAACTACATCGCTTTCGAGATATGCAAGCGGTTTTACCCTAGGTCTCTTTTAGATAGAGGCGGAAGCTTCTACAAAAACCCTGAGAGGGTTTACGACCTTAAGACCTGGATGACAGCTACCATTGCAAAACCTTTGGGCGGATGGAACGTAAGTTTTAAGGGTTATGACCTCGCCCCATACTTCTGGGCAAAGGTGGTGGATAAATCCGGGGATTCCTTAATCATCGCCCGGTTCCTTGCCGAGTTCCTAGAGACGGAAGATAAAAGCCAGCAAAACGCCATCGCTATACTTGAGCGCCTCTCAGACCTGGACATAGACTCCGAGCTGGTCATCACCGGCAAGGAGTTCTTAGAGAACGTTGGCCGCTACTGGCCCCTATTCATAATCCCTTCCGAGATAGCTCATATCTACGGGAAGGACTTCTTCCTGCTAGGAAACGCTCTGGATACTACCTCCTCCCCCGCCATCAAGATCAAGGTAGACGATTTTTGCATCGAACGCCACGAGGTCAGCAACAGGCAATTCTGTGAGTTCCTGAACGCTGCAGGCAACCAGGAGGAAGGCGGTTCATACTGGTTCGATGATACAAATGATCCCGAAATAGACATGGTGGATGGTAAGTATCAGGTTAAAGAAGGGTATGAGAGCTACCCTGTCCGTTACGTTACATGGTATGGAGCCCAGGCTTACGCTAAATGGAAAGGCAGACGACTCCCAACGGAAGCGGAGTGGGAGCTTGCTGCAAGGAGCGGAGGTTCATTAAGTCGCCGTCCCTATCCCTGTGGCAACCGGTGGAATAGCAGATACTGCAACTGGTCTAAGCGCGACAGGTATAAGGAGACCGCTCCTGTAGACGCCTTCCCTAAGGGGGTCAACAATTACGGATACTTCAACCTCGCAGGCAACGTTTCGGAGTGGGTGGCCGATTGGTACGCGCCTTATGATCCGGCGGATACGCTGAATCCAAAAGGTCCCCAGACCGGAACCTTAAAGGTCTACCGCGGGGGCAGTTACGCCGACGGAAAGGAGTGGATGAGCACTTACAGCCGTCGTGGCGCTAACCCTTCCGAAGCCTCGCCCTACATAGGCTTCCGCTGCGCCATGGACATACCAAAGCCAAAGAATTGATTAGGAGGCAAGATGCATAAAACAGATGAACAAGAACCTTCCTTCCATTATATAGCCACGAGGAAAGAGGGTCGGGCGATAATTGATGCCCATGACCGCTTTTGGGTATCCAACTGCGGGTGCCGTGAAGGCGGGCCGGGGTGCAAGCGCTCCCGTATCGATGTGTGCCTGTTCTTTGATACCGCCGAGATGCAAGGGACCGGTTCTGATTTCAAGGAAGTCGACCGCGAATTTGTCGAGGGTATTCTCAAAGAAGCGGCAGAAAAGCACCTGGTTACCCGCCCATTCCGATACGAGGCGGACCGCACCCGTGACCAGGGCATCTGCTTTTGCTGCGACGACTGCTGCGGGTATTTCAAGAGCGACGAGTGGGGATGCGACCCGGGAAAATACATCGAGGAAACTGACATGGAGGCATGCACCCAGTGCGGCGACTGTGTGGAGGTCTGCTACTTCAACGCCCGCAAGATGTTATCGGACAAGCTCCAGGTCACACCTGATAAATGCGCCGGCTGTGGATTGTGCCTTGACGTATGTCCGGAAGACTGCATAGAAATGGTGGAAAGAACTTAAAGGAGGAAAGATGCCAAAAATCTGCGTAATCCAGTTCAACGTGTCCGACATGGATGCGGCTATCGATTTCTACTGCTCGAAGCTGGGGTTTAGTATCAAGGGTAAGGAGTACTACCCTGACATCGTACTTTTGGACCATGAAGGCCCGTCGGTTCTCCTCTACAAAGTGGATAAACCCTTCAAAATCGACTATCCCAACGTTGCCCAGACGCTTGTCAACATCCAGGTAGACGATCTGCGCAAGGTAATGGCCGATCTGAAGGCCAAGGGCGTGGAGTTCATCCACGATAAACCGCAGCCCTGCCCTGCCGGCATCTACGCCGCCATCCGCGACCCATCCGGCAACGTGCACGAACTGCTTGAATTCGGAGGCAGTGTAGACGACCAAGGAACCTCATGAGTAACGAAGAAAACCTTATTCTGGGCAGGTTCGAATTCTGCCTGAACGTTGCCGATCTTGCCAAATCCCTTGAATTCTACGAGAAGCTGGGATTCGAGGTGATCGACAGCGATATCGAGGCGGGCTTTGCTGTTATAAAGCACCACGACTGCACCCTGGCGCTGTATCAAGGGCATATCAAAAGCAACATGCTGAACTTCCGTGGAGGAGACGTGTTCAAGATCGCCACAGCGCTCAAGGCACAAGGTCTTACCTTCGCCGAGGACGCCCGCATCGAGGAGGACGGCTCGGCAGGCGCCGTTATTCATGACCCGGACGGCAACGTTATATATTTCAACACCGCTCCAGGTGAGGAGGTGGAGTGAGGCCCTGAAGATGACGGGTTGTAATAGTTGGTCTTCATGGCCGGGCTTAGGGCCAGGGGCGTCGAGTTCATCCACTCAGAACCGCAACAGTGCCCAGCCGGAATCTATGCTGCGTTTCAAGACCCATTCGGCAACGTGCTGGAGAAGAACTTATCCACGGCCAGCTTGTAATCTACGATGCTTTGGGGCGAGAGGTTTACAGGCGTTCGGTTAATCCAGGAGCACGAGAGATTTTATGGTCTACGGATGCCGTGCCTTCCGGACTTTACTTCTACAGGTTTATCTCTTCTGATTTAACCGTCAGTAATAAACTAGTAACACTAGGTACTTCCTTGTTTGTCATTGCGAGGACGGTTGAGCTTGTGCGGGGCCGGATGAAGCTCCGAAGGGCGACGGAGATGGGGCAATCTCATATGTGGCACAATCCGAGGATTCATCTCTAGATGTTTCTCACCCGCCTATCCACCTTGAGGGCGGCCAACGGTCGCTTCACATCAACACGCGTCAGATATATTAGATCGCCACGTTCCCTTCGGTTACTCGCGATGACACGTTTCCTTGATAGTCTCGGGGTCCCCGGCCGAATACGAAGTATTCGGTTGAGGTGAAGATAAGGGGCGCTTTCGCGCCCATCTCTTTTTGAGTAGTTTAATTATCGCAACAGGAGGGTCTTGCGGCTTACCTGGTAGCTATGATACCTTTAGCCCCGGGTTACTCCTTTGTTTCTTTAAGCACCTCGAACATCTGGGTCAGGCGTTTTTGCACCTTTGCGAAGATCTTGGAGGCAGGCAGGCAGGAGAGTATCTCGATCCCCTCCTCAACAGTGGATACCGCGTAGATGTGGAACTTACCTTCGCTTACCGCATCACGCACATCATCACGCAGCATGAGGTTTGGAAGGTTCGATGCAGGAATCATCACCCCCTGCTCGCCTGAGAGCCCCTTGGCCTTGCATAAGTGGAAGAACCCCTCGATCTTCTCGTTGGCCCCGCCTATGGGCTGCACTATGCCGAACTGGTTCACCGACCCGGTTACGGCTACAGACTGGGTCAGAGGCACCTGGGCCAGGCTTGAAAGGAGCGCATAAAGCTCGGCACTCGATGCGCTGTCGCCTTCCACCTCGTCGTAGAGTTGCTCGAAGGTCAGGCTTGCCGAGAGCGGCAGCGGGTGCTTGGCGGCGAACTTGGCGCCCAAAAAGCCCGTGATAATCAAAACACCTTTGTTATGGATAGGGCCGCTCATCCGGGTCTCACGCTCGATCTGCATGACGCCCTTGCGACCGAGCCAGGTGCGCGCGGTGATCTTTACCGGCTTGCCGAACGAGTAGTCGCCCAGGGAGAGGACGGTGAGTCCGTTGATTTGCCCTACCTTTTCACCCTCCACGTCAATTAAGAGGGTGCCGCGCAGCATGAGGTCTTGAATCTTTTCTTCAATCATGCGGCTGCGGTAGACCTTTTCCTCAAGCGCCTTTGCCACGTGTTCTGCGCGTACCACCGGTGAGTTGGCGTCCATTGCCCAGAAGCTTGCTTCGCTGGCAAGTTCGGCTATCTGCGAGAAGCGGGTGGAGAGTCGTTGCTGATCCTCTGCAAGACGGGAGCCGTGTTCGATAATTCGGGCCACCGCCTGTTTGGTCAAGGGACGCAAGCCGTCGTATTTGCACCGCGCCGAGATGAAACGGGCGTAGGCAAGCTCGTTCTGAGGTGTGCGCGGCATATCCACGTCGAAGTCAGCGCGGATCTTAAACAGCCGCCGGAAATCCTCGTCAAGCTCGTGAAGCAGTCCATATATCCTTGCAGAACCTATAAGTATCACCTTGAAGTCGACCGGAATAGGTGTGGGACGCAGGGTCTCGATGATCGCACCTCTGACCTTTTCTGAGATGTTTTCGACCTTGGCCTCGTTGGAACGTAGGGTGCGCTTGAGCGCATCCCATGCAAATGGTTCTGAGAGGAGCTCCCGCGCGGGCAGGATCAGGTATCCGCCGTTGGCGCGGTGCACCGCGCCCGGTTTGATCTTGGAGAAGTCGGTGACCATGTTCCCCGAGACGTTGCGGTACTCAATCGCACCGAAGAGGTTGTAGTAGGATGGGTTGTCCTCGAAGATCACCGGGGAGCCGCTGAGATTGGAGTTGTCCACGAAGACGTTTACCCGATACCGCTCAAGAAGCGCACGAAGACGAGACTGAGCCTCCGCATCCACGGTCTTCTTAAAGAGGTCTATGTGGCGCACCACATCGCGCTTGACCCAGTTGAAGTAGCGGTTTATCCTGGCTTCGTCCTTGTGCTTCTCGATGAGGGGATCAAGAAGCAGCCCCAGCGTGTAGTAGGCCACCTTGCGGTCGTATTCGGTAAGAGCCTCGATCTGTTGGGTTTCTATCCTGCGCACCTCCCCGAGAATGGTCTCCATGACCTTGGTAAGCTCCTTGCCTTTCTTCTGGATTTTTTCCTTTTCTCCATCGGGCAGTGCCTGGAACTTCTCCTGCTCCAGTGGTTTACCTTCGCGAACCGGGATGGGGAAGAGGCCTGTGGGGCCTCTTTTTATAACGAATCCGCGTTTCTGCGCCTCCTCGGAGAGCTTCTTGAACTCGGCCTCCTTGCGTTGCTCGAACGAAGCGGTTACCTTTACGCGTTCCTCGGCATACTCCTCGCTTTCGAATACCTTGGGGATCTGCTCTCGACAGGCCTTGATGAAGGAATCCATCGAGGAGGCGAAGTTACGCGCCGTGCCGTTCTTTAAGCCTATGGAGAGCGGTTCTGACGGTTTCTCGAAGTTGTAGACATAAGCCCAGTCAAGCGGTTTTTTTTCTTCGCTTGCACGGCGGCGCACCAGGGACATGGTTGTTGTCATGCGGCCTGTGCCGAGCGGGCCCGATACGTAGCAGTTGAAGCCAGGGGTGCCGTGGGCCAGTGCAAATCTTATGGCGCGCACCCCGCGTTGCTGGCCTATCGTGCCGTGCAAGGGTTCGATCTCGTCTGTCGTTTCAAAGGAAAACTTCTCCGCCTCCATTCTTGCCCGCAGCCGCTCTGCGGATACGCGCTTTTGCGCCCTCAAGTGGTTTTTCTCTTTTTGGGGCTCGGCTTTCTTCGCGTTCATGCCCTCAGTATAGCAGCGGTTTGTGGAATGTCAAACAGTTCAATGCTCCTTTTGGATTAC
>Ga0114925_10001704_pt1 | contig 10978 bp, 13 predicted proteins | sample SumtaG_2_FD_87287 | JGI IMG/M metagenome (GOLD analysis project Ga0114925, IMG submission 87287) | Deep subsurface microbial communities from Indian Ocean to uncover new lineages of life (NeLLi) - Sumatra_00607 metaG | ecosystem: Environmental > Aquatic > Marine > Oceanic > Sediment | place...
AGATGAAACTCCATGTTCGTCATATTGGAGATCCATCGAAAGTTTAGACCGGCTAATATCGCAGCAGTATCAACCGGGTAAAGGGTGCGCAGGTAGGGAGGGATGATTGTAAAATTTATTGAAGCCTCATCGACATAACCACTACCTATCTCATACAATACAACCCTGATTGTATATGTGTCCTCAGGAAGCGTGCCTGTCGCAAAAACCTTGTCTTTTGCCGCGGCTGAATACTCAGTCACAGAAAACCCAAGATTGTCCAGGATGTCATAGTTGTTATAGGTTTGATTCGAAAATTTCGTATTGTATGCATTGTTATCGCTATTCCCCTTCATCAGCATGTTCCCATAACTATCGAGAACCTCAATATATAGGTAATGATCCGTTGCTGATCCAGATGCCCCAAAAAAAACCGTGAATACTTTATTATTCTTCCCTCCCTCCGTGAGCCCCAAATCCGACACAAGAAACTTGTTATATTGAGGGGACATTGAAGTGAGAGCGGTTATCGATTGCGCCATTCCAGGAGAAAAAGTGGACAGAATAAAAAACAGGCTCCCTATTATTATTAAATAAAACTTTATTTTTTTCATAATTGTCCTCCATATGAGTAATTATATATTTTTAATAGGAGATATAACACAGATTTTAAAACATAATAAAATAAAAATCAATTTTTTATTTAAATAATTAATAGATGGGTATACACATCTACTCATAAACTCATTTTCTTATTGACATCTCATTTATATTATTATTATAAGATTTATATTATCCTCTTTGATAAGGGAAAAAATTTAATAGAAAGGTGTGAAAATATGAATAGGTCTTTTATTTCGCTATGTGTGATTTTAATACTTATTATCTCCCCGATATTTCTGGCGAATCAGTGATAACAGCAAGCCCCGAGACTACCACACCATCAAGTATTGATGCTAGTGGCGCAGGAACATAAAACATTTGTAAACGTCCCGGATGGTTTGCCTTATTTTATGAGAAATTCCTTATATACCAGGAAACTAAGAAAGGGATGTTCTTTCGCAGATAGATGGACATTAAGAAGCCGGTTTGCATAATCAATGAGTATTCTTGAATATCCTTCTAACTTTCCGTAATAGAAGTAAAGTGCAACATCCAGGAGTATTTCCCGGTAAAACGCTTTTTTTACAGGGGTAAAATATGAGATGTAAACTTTATCAATAATATCCATCACCCTTTGTTCCGGGCTCCGCCCTTGCAGGATGAGTTTACTCTTTTTTGCATCTTCAATTTCTGCTTTAAATTCTTTCATATCCCCTTTCGGAAGGGATAATCCAGCTACTTCTCTCATTTTAAAAAGATTTTTTTCATCATCAGGGTTATAAATATGAGACAATCTAACAGGAACAAGATCAAGCACAGGATGCTGAACCCCCTTTTCATCCTTCAGCAGCAGAATATCCGGCAATGCGCTCAGCCCCGAAATCTTCTTAATATCGGTCTTTTTCAAAGCCCTATCTAATTTATACAGTGCATACTCCGCAGGTACCGGAAAAAATCCTGGGTTTTGCTCTTTAAATCCCTCAAGAAATTTTCTGCTTGACTGCTGTGAGGAGTAATTTTTCACACCACGTTCCTGGTTGATTAAAAATTCGAAAAAATCAAGGGAAGAGGTTTGTATATTGGAGAGAATAAACAACAAGAGATTGCTGCTTGTAGAATCCGGAATTGAGAGCAGAGCATCGTAAATAACCTTCTCAACTTTTTCATGTTCAGGCTCTTTTTTTTGCTCCGGCTTGAAGCTGTCAACTTCAATACCCTTCGATTTTACAATATACAGGGCCTTTTTCGCAGCCTTCCGTACTGGTTTCGATTCAGCTTTATCCAGTGCAAAAGCCCAGAGTGTTTGTATAATATGCTTTATTTCTTTTTCATCGAGTATGCGCAATATTTTTTTTGGTTCTACCAGAATAAGATATTTGAGCTCTTGTTGCTCCATATTTTTTCCTGAATCAAAAAAAGCTTCATGATTAGATGTATGTTCTTTTCTCTCTTGTAATTTCATCAAGATTCTTACAGTATGCGGCAATTGCATTCATCACGCCCGGCGCTGAACTGTACCTTTCAATCTCAATAGTATTCAGTCTATCTTCATATCTCTTCAGGTAAAGTGTTGCAATGATCTTGAGTGGATCAAATATTTCATCATGAGATTTTTCAATTTTTTTCAGTACCTCCAAAACTTCCTTGCCAGGCCCGGAGCAATCAAAATCATGCTCTATAAGCGGCATTTTATTGGAAATGAAGTACAATTTGATATATCCCTCCATAGCTGATGGAAGAAGTAAAATCTTATCAGAAATTGAAACCATTCGTTCGGGAATATTCATCTTTTTATTAAACCCGGGTTTATGGATATTTATTAGTTTATACTCCTGAAGAAGGGCCTCAAGATCAGAACCAAGAACATTGTATTTTATGGTATATAATTGATTCAGTATACCCTCTATCTTTTCAATACTCTCACCGGTATCACGGAAATAGGAGTTTATCCGTATCTTAATGTTATTTGTTTTTCCAACATATATTACCTCCCCGCTTTTATTGAAAAAGAGATAGACACCCGGCATCTCAGGAATATCCTTTAAGAAATCTATTCCAAAACCATAACGGGAAAAGTTAACCTTTTTCTTTTTGCGTAATGAATATTCAAAAAGTTCTTCAAGATTTGAAACTCCTTTTTCACGGACAATGTTCAGGATATATTCAAAAATATATCTCAGAGTTTTTGTTTTTGAGGATGGATTTTCAGAATAAATATTTCTAATCTTAAACTCCTTTACAATATCATCCCATGTTTTAAGTCGCTTGTCCGGAAATAGCACAGATATTAACGACTTAATAGAGAGTGGTTGTATTTCAGGTTGTAATGGTGAAATTGCCCTGTATACTTTTTTCAAATATCCCACGCTCTTTTTATCATAGGGAATAAATATGTACCGGTGTAAACTTTCCAATATGTTATTAAGATTGAGCTCATAGGTTACTATTCCTCCTTTATAAAGGATAAAAGAGGAATATTCCTTTATAATTGAAAATATATCCTTACCCTGAAAAAACCTTCTATCATTCAATCTTTTAAGATCTTCAAAATAAAAGAGGATGAAGGAAACTTCATTAACCGGAAGCTTTTCAATTGCTACGGTTTTTACTGCAGCCCATGTTCGGTCTTCTAACTGTTTAAACCGTGCATCTGTTTTGAGGAGAGGCTCAACAATCTTTGTTGCCATTTTCTCATTATCTAAATCAATCTTAAAAAACTCTCTTAGAATTTCATGATTGGAAAGTTCCTTTTTATCTTTAAGCAGGGCAGTATATATCTCATCATTAATGCTTTTCATTTATTTCTCAAAAAAATGATAAAATTTCCTGAAAAACTTTAATAAATATAATATAATATTAAAAGGAAAATAAATATTAAAGATAAGCGAGGTAAAATAAACATGGAAAAGAAATCGCCGGAGGATAAAAAATCATATAAATACAGCTTTTATAAAACCGGAACAAGAATTTTTAATCAGGGAGATAAAGGAACCGATATTTATATTCTAAAAAAGGGTGCAGTAACTGTTATCGTTGACAACCAGATAATTGGCCTTATAAATACTCCGGATACAATCATTGGAGAGATGGCATATTTTCTGAAACTGAATCGTACTGCTTCTGTCCAGGCTGTTGAAGACTCTGAATTTATTATTATGTCCGGCGAATATTTAAATGAAACTGTTCTTAAAAAACCTCAGATCGGTATAGAGCTCATAAGGATACTCAGCGGGCGTCTTGCAAAAACAACAAAATATGCAACAAGACTTGAAAATGAAATTAATCAGTATCGAAATAAATTAAGAAAGCTGGAAGAAGTGAAGGAAGGGATAAAACCCAACCTTTTAGAAGAGCTCGTATCCTATGGATTTCTCTCACATGAACAGACGGTTAAATGTAAAGATGCATTGAAGAAAAAACAGGAGGGAGGAACACCGGTTTCTTTACAAAAAATTCTTATTGAAAAAAATTATATTACCCCTCAACAGCTTGTCCAGTTTCTTGAAATCCGGCAGAAGAAATGACTCCTTTCTATTTATTCAGTACCTTAATACTGATTTTCTTGCACAATAGGTACAAACTTTAGTTAGCAAGAAAATATCTTTTTAATCGAGAATGTGGCTTGTCCACATTAGGTCTGTGATTATTATTAAATAAGAAACTTCTTGATAACCTCTTTAACCGCCATCACCCGTGACTATCCTGACACTCGCACTGGCTCCGATCCTTGTGGCACCGGACTGTATCATCAATTTCGCATCATCGAAACTCCTCACACCGCCGCTTGCTTTAACCCCCATTTTCGGGCCCACTACTCTCCTCATTAGAGCAATATCTTTTTCAGTTGCCCCTCCCTTCGAAAATCCCGTTGACGTTTTTACAAAATCTGCACCTGCCTTTTTTACAATCTCACAGGCCAGAACCTTTTCATCATCTGTTAGAAGGCACGTTTCAATAATCACCTTGGTTACAGTCGTGCTCCTGCATGCCCTGATTACATAGCGGATATCTTCCTCAGCAACATTCAGATCACCGGATTTTAAAGCGCCGATGTTTATCACCATATCGATTTCAGAAGCCCCATTCTCAACTGCGTTCCGTGTTTCGAATCCCTTTGTCCTGCTGCCTGCAGCACCGAATGGAAACCCCACAACACTGCACACCTTTACATCCTTGCCCCTGAGCCTTCGGGCACAGAACTCGACCCAGTAGGGATTAACACAGACTGTGTAAAACTTGTACTTAACAGCCTCCTCACACAACTGCTCAAACTGGATGTTTTCTGCTTCCGGTTTCAGCAGCGTGTGATCGATATAGGGTGCTACATCCGCAGGAACGTTTACAACACCGACAGTTGCCGATACCCTGCTCGCCCCGCTGTCAAGGATATTTTTTACCCCGGTCGGATTTATCGTTACACACAGCTGGCAGTATGTACAGCTTGCTTCAGTACAGGGGGAGTCAGAAGCAGGACGAGCGGATGATGTTGAACCACTCCGCAATTTGCTCATGACCTCGCTGGTAATCTTTTCGATTAACTGTTTTTGATCCATGTTTTTCCCTCTGACTATTATGGTTTTAAATATTAACACCAGGTTCAATATCTGTTGCTTCTCTCAAGGGCCATTATCTTATTTACCCTCCGCCAGTGTCTTTCCCCGGAAAACCTTGTCTCAAGCCATACCCTGGTCATTTCAAAAAGCTCATCATCGCTGTGAAGAGGACCACCAAGGGTTAAGACATTGGCATTATTATGCTCCCTGCTGTTAATAATGGTTTTAATATTATAACAAAGCGCTGCTCTTATGCCCTTAACCTTATTACAGGCCATTGAGGATCCAATTCCAGCTCCGTCTATCATAATACCCCTTTCACATTCCCCGCTTGCCACCTTTCGTGCGACTTTTTCTGCAAAATCAGGATAATCCACACTTTCTGTGCTGTTAGTGCCGACATCGGTTACCCTGTATCCAAGGCCTTTCAAAAAATTTGCTATTTTTTCCTTCGCTTCATATCCACCATGATCAGAACCTATCGCAACCCGTCTGACATTATCTTTCAGATTGTTGTTGTCTTCTCTCGGCTCGGTGTAAACAGCACTTGAATGAATACCGCTTACAACATTCTTAATTATTCTTTGTGAGTCACTGCTTGCCAATTACTCACTCCTTTATATTATATCTTTTCTAACCTCATCTACAACTCCTGCAATAACGCTTCTTACCGGAGCCATTGGATCATCAATAATCTGCCGCGCTGAATTTCCCTCGTCAATAACCAGGACAGTATCACCTGGCCCTGCCTGAACTGTATCGATGGCAAGGATTATATTCCCGTGAGGATTCCCGTCAGGATTAATCGGCTGTACAATGAGTATTTTATATCCTTTATATACACCTAATTTTATTGTGGAAACAATGTTTCCTGTAATCTTTCCCAGTATCATCCTATCCCTCGATATCTAAATGATCCACAATTCCCATGATCGTGGAGTCAGAAGGATTAAACCAGTTGGGCAGCCCTAAAGCAGCCTCCCTTCCCCCTTCATAAAAGATAATGTCATTGGGTCCGGCCTGTACGGTATCACATGCAATGATAGGATCCCCGATTTTCTCCAGTTTTTCATTGAGCGGCTGAACCAGGAGCAATTTCACCCCTTCAAATGATTCTACCTTCTGTGAGCAGACCACATTCCCCATAACTCTCCCAAGTTTCATGTTATTCTCACTTTTATACAATCCTAAAATGGCCTATAAGTGAGCAGCGTCTTTCTCTCGTGAATGTTCTTGCGCGAGTCATACCCTCACCCGTAGGGCTGGCTATGGTATAAGAAGTAAATCCGGCGCCATGATAACCCAGCCCGCAGTAATTTGGACCATTCTTTACAAACACTGAACAATTCATCACCTTTGCCATACACGACAGATTGTCTATATTTTTTGAATACATGCTCGCCGTATGCCTGAACCCGTGTTCGCACTTGACAGCAAAATTAATCGCTTCATCGGCACTGTTCATCCTTACAATCGGTATAACCGGCATAAGCTGCTCCGTCCAAACAAGGGGATGATCACGATCAACTTCACAGAGAAGTATTCTGGTATCATCTGCCACTTTTAATCCAATATCCATTGCAATGATGGCTGCGTCTTTTCCCACATATTTTTTATTCGGCATGCCCTCATGTCCCGGCCTTCCGGGATCTTCAATAACTAGATCCGTGATTTTTTGTATCTGAAGGTTGTTTAATTCAAAAGCCCCGTTATTTTTCATCGCCTCTTTCAATGAGTCCGTTATCCTGTCGACTGCCAGCACTTCCTTTTCGCAGATACAGATTATATTGTTATCCAGACTCGCCCCACTCACAATATCTTTCCCCGCCTTCTCAATATCTGCGGTTTCATCAACAACACAGGGAGGGTTTCCTGGCCCTGCTGCTATGACCTTTTTCTCACTTTGCATTGCGGCTTTTACAACAGCCGGGCCTCCTGTTACAACGAGCATGCTTATCTTCGGATGCTTCATCATTGCCTGGGCTGATTCTATTGTCGGGTTGCTGAGTGTGGCAAGAAGATTTGCCGGACCTCCGGCGTTCAGTACTGCCTTGTTGAAAAGCGATACTGTGTAATTCGATGTTTTTTTTGCAGCCGGATGGGGGTTAAAAACAACGGCATTGCCCCCCGCAACCATGCCAATGCCATTGCATATCAGGGTTTCAGTAGGATTGGTACACGGGGTTATCGAGCCTATTACACCGTAGGGTGCTCTTTCCACCAGGGTAAGCCCGTAGTCATCGGTGTATGAAAAAGGCTCAAGATCCTCTACCCCCGGGGTTTTAAGGGCGGCAAGTCTATTCTTTATTTCCTTATCTGCACAGTTGCCCAGGGTCGTCTCTTCAACAGCCATTCTGCTCAGAGTCTCAAGATTGTCCAGCACAGCTTGCCGGATATTCCTGATTATCTCTTTTCTCTTCTCTAATGTCATACTCATAAGCTCATAGTGGGCTTGTTCTGCCGCTTCAATCAACTGGTCCATCTCCGAAAAAAGACCGGGCCCGACAGCGGTATCCTGCTGCAGGTCAGCTTTCCCATCTGCAGAAGCGAAAAACCTGCTTACAAGCTGAGTAACTATAGACCGCACTTCCTGTTCTTTTATCTCCATAGATTATTCCTTAGCTTCATTTACTACAGAAAAAAGGGTTTGATATCCGGATGGGGCTGGGGCAGAATAATATCCTTGCACAGCAGCCCTTTTGTTCTGATATAATTTACCCCGGCACTCATCGCAGCCTCAATTTCATAAACATCCCCCACCATCTTGACGTAGGACTTTCCGCCGATCCCGGCTGCCAGCCTAACTTCCGTTATAATTACATCTGCAGTCTTCGCTGCTATATCTCCAGCTTCAATGCTTGCAACAATGGAAAAGGCTTCTATAACTCCAACCGCATCCCAGACTTTACACTCAACAGCACCGACAATAGCAGGTATGATGTATTTATGTAAACGAGGGATAAATAATTCATCAACAAGGTATCCTTCCCCGGCGCTTTTTCCCGCAGTCAAAGATGCATCAACGGATGCCACATCTCCTGTTATCAGGATCACAAACTTTCCAGGACATACAGTTTTTGCTTCTATTATCTTCACCGGAGCTGCCTTTACCATACCATCCATTGCTTTGATTCCGACAGCGATACTGTTAAACTCCAGTACTCCAAGTACCGGTAATTCCATTAATTTCTGATTCCTATTTTTCAATAATTATTCTTTCTTCATCTATAAGCGATACTCTGCCGTCTACACTAGAATGAACCTTTGCCCCCAGAGCATCATCGGGGACATCTGCAATTAAAGACCCGGCCGACACCTTATCCCCGACTTTCACAACTGGAAAAGACGGTTCGCCCGTGTGCTGCTTGAGAAGAATCTCCACACGGCCAGGATTAGTTTCGATACCCCTTCTCAAAGTGTCCGATTCATATCCCGTTTCATATCCCGTTTCATATCCCGATTCATATCCCGATTCATATTTGGACAGCCTGAGCCTTTCCACAATACGTGCTGTTGGTATCTTTCTGTAATCTCTCATCTCGTTTACAGCAATCTCTTTCTCCGGAAATTGAGGCTTAAACTTTTCTAATATGAATTTTTCCTTTATTTTCGTGTTAATTATATTCGGTGACAAATCCATCACGCATCCATATATTTCACATAAACCGCATCCGCTGCATAAAAATGCATTTTCTATGGTTTTCGAAGGCACATCAATTCCGTAACTTATCTGTCTCATAATCATATGGGGCTGAAGCCCGTGCCCAAGTAAATGCCGGGGACACAATTCAGTACATAAGGTGCACTGACAGCACACAGATTTGCTCTGTTTTATAATAAACTCAAAGGGAATCGTTTTCTTTTTAACAACCTCATGAGTACGCGGCAGTACAATAATGCCGCTCATTGTCTTATCTACAGGAGTTGCCAGGTCCGTTTCAACAGTCCCCATAAGCGGCCCGCCGATTACAACCACAAAATCATCTACTGTTGCACCGCCGCATAGCTCGATGATCTCATTAATAGGTGTCCCTATATGTGCTTTAATGACGGAGGGTCTTACAACCTCCCCAGCACATGTAAGAAACCGCTTTGTAACAGGCTTATTGCTCTGTACAGCTTCAAAAATATTTACCACAGTTTCAATATTATCAACAACACATCCAACCTGCGGAGGAATCCCCCCCTCAGGGACGATCCGCCCTGTTACCTCATTCACAAGTATATACTCATCGCCTGCCGGATAAAAATCTTCCAGCGGAAAGATATCAATATCATCTTTTTCACGCGTTGTGGTTGATATACTCCGTAACGGCAGGGAATACTTTTCTTTTAGTGCTATAAAACCTTTCTTAGCCTCACAGGCTTCCATTATGTATTCTAAACCCCTGACAATCTTATCACTTTCCGTTTCCATGAGGTATTTATCACTTGCGAGCAGTGGCTCACACTCTGCCCCATTCACAATAACAGTATCCGCCTTTGCCTTGAGCTTAACATGGGTCGGGAAACCTGCACCCCCTGCACCCACAACTCCACAATTTTTTATAATTTCAGAAATTTTCATTCAAATTGTATCCAACGACTGTGCTCATTATTTTCTGAACACTATAACACCCTCTTCCTCAACAAGATCCACAATTCCCACTATTACTGCATCTATGGGCTTTTGATAGGTTAAATCAGTCTGCCTGGCTGAGCTCCCCTGCGCTATGATAACCATCTCTCCCATGCCGGCACCAACAAGATCCAGTGCAACTACATAACTTTTTTTTAACTTTTCCCTGTGAGTGCAGAGATGAACCACCAGATACTTTGTGCCTGTGATACTGTCAGATTTTTTGGTACTGACGACAGTACCTGTCACCATTCCAAAAATCATCATGTCCCCTGTATTCACTTAAATGATGAAGTCTGCAGTTCGGTATACAGCTATGTTACAACTACTCCATTTCCTTGTGATACACATACACACCATTAATATCAATTGCATCCACAATGGCAGTTATGGTTGCGTCACTCGGTTTTCCCTCTGTAACCGCAGTCATTCTTGAACTGCTTCCCGCTACGTAGAATACGATCTCCCCAGGATTTGCGCCAACACTATCCATTGCAACTACATAATCACCTGTACCCTTTAGCGTTTTTGGGTTGATCTTCTCAAGCAGAAGAAACTTTATTCCCTCGATTTTCGGTTCTTTCCTCGTTGATACCACTGTACCAACTACCCTTGCAAGCAACATCTCTTTTTATCCTCTATAAAGAATAGGCGTTACTTACTTACCGTTGTCGTTACAGGACCTCTACCAAGTGGAAGAACTTCATCAACATTGGTATGAGGACGCGGTATAATGTGAACCGATATAACTTCTCCAACTCTTTCAGCTGCCCTGCTACCTGCGTCTAAAGCCGCCCTCACTGCGGCCACATCACCCCTCGCAATGACAGTTACATATCCGCCTCCGATCCTTTCATACCCGATAAGTTCAACCTTTGCCGCTTTAACCATGGCATCACCTGCCTCAACCATTGAGGCAAACCCTCTTGTTTCAATCATCCCCAATGCATCCATATAAATGTCTGGCATGGATCCTCCTCATATTTTATCTTTTTTATTTTTTAAGCTCGATTTATGACCTTAATATCAATTTTCTTGCTTTTCAGGCACAAACTTTAGTTTGCAAGAAAATATTATTTTAATCAAGAATGCGGCTTGTCCGCATCAGGTTTCACACTAAAAAATCCGGTAATAATAATCCATTTTCTTTCAGTTCATCACAGATATGAGATGATTTATTGTATCTTATACCCATCTGCATTATTTACTCAGCCTGTCCGGCAGG
>Ga0114925_10001705_pt1 | contig 10976 bp, 11 predicted proteins | sample SumtaG_2_FD_87287 | JGI IMG/M metagenome (GOLD analysis project Ga0114925, IMG submission 87287) | Deep subsurface microbial communities from Indian Ocean to uncover new lineages of life (NeLLi) - Sumatra_00607 metaG | ecosystem: Environmental > Aquatic > Marine > Oceanic > Sediment | place...
TATTGAGAGCTTTGGCAATGTCTGATATTGTGATGTTATTCATTTAGATCGTCCTCTATTAGGTACTCCATGAACACGTGAAGGTTTTCAACAGCCTGCATCTCGCCGATCGCTTCCAGAGCGGAAAGCATGATCATTCGCACCTCAACCTCCGTCTTGGTATTCATGAGTTCCATGTAGTCTTTCTGGAACTGAGCCATGTTGGCTTCAGATACGACCGTATTTTTCCCATCTTCGCTTTGCTCACCATACATCTCAACAAGTTTAAGACGAACTTCATCCGCAGATTTAGCGCTGCTTAGAAGCTTGTTTCTTGATACATTGATGCTGTAAAGGATTTTTACCGGCAGTTTTATGCCAGACTTGAATAGGTTGTCAATACTGCTGATAAGAGCGGTAACGTCTCCGTTTGGAATCTCGATAGTCTTTCTCATTTTCACATTTTATTTACAGCCTCAAATATAGGCAATTATTTCTTTCCCCGATTCCTAGCCCTGTTTTTGCTGTAGTGCTCTTTTACGGTTTTGCCACTCTTGGTGTGGCTCTCGTCGTAATTATCATGATTCCCGTGAGTGCCCTTCTTTCTGTTTATGGCCTGAAGCATAGCTCTGTACTTCTTTCGGGATTCTGATTTATTATACTGAGTGTTGTAAGCCTGCTTTTTAGCCTTGGCTTTTGGGTTGCTCTGGTAATACTTCGAAGACTTACTCTTACCCCGAATAATGCCTGCCAACTTGTTTCTAGCCATTACTTTGTTGTTAACGCCTCAAGCATCGCCTTTATCGAGGCTGTGTCCGCTTTAATCGAGCTTATGTTGTCATTGATAGCCTTAAACTCTTTATCGTTACGCTCACGCTCCTTCTCGATGTCTTCCTTGGCTTTATTGATTCTGCCGTTAAGCATGTTTACATTCTTCTCCCGGGCTTCAGCTGTTTCTTTCCGAACAGACACCCTCCCACTCTTGGCGGCAAGAGCTTCTTTAGAGATAGTGTCTTTCAGCTCTTTCACCTTTTCTTCATGATCACTCTTCATGTTGGTCATATTCAGCTCTGCAACGCTTATCTTTGCGTTTTGTTCGGATATCCTGTTCTCAAGCATAATCTTATCGCTCTTCATTTTAAACCACGCGCCAAGCAGAACGAATATTCCACCTACAATATAAATAACATCCTTCAAAGTAAAGGTAAGGTCCATCGCATTTATGTCTGCCGCAAGAATTTCCAAGAATTTCATAATTTATAGATTGATTTGATTCGTACACCAAATTTAATCAATCTAATTGTCACTTACTACTCGTCCTCCTCAATAGCGTCAATTGAGTGGTTTCTATCGATTTTATCAAGAACCCAAACCAGAGAAAGACCAAGCCACGTAAGGGTTTTATTCATCTGATTCTTTCCAAGAACACTGCTTACTGTTTCGTCCGGATTACCAAATTTATGTCCAGAACTCTTTATCATGATGTCACTAAAAAGGTATGTCGCAAAAACATTACCTGTCTGATCAAAAGATACTGCCAGAGTGTAATGATACCGGTCAATAACTCGAATCCACTGCAGGATGTTGTTATTGATCATAGTACGAACCAGTCCATACGTGTAACATAAAGGAGTTACAGCAGCCACCAAGGCAATCGATATGATCCAAAGAAGAGTTCCCATCACCGGTTATCAATAACGGCATCAACACCAGCCTTGTCGGTTGCGGCACGAACCGAGTCCTTCAGGGCTGTACCTGTATCAAGGTGACTTTTTTTAGCCGCTAATGCAGCCATGAAAAAAGCATCAATATCTGATGCGCTGTTTAAGGTTTCTTTATCGCTGTTATCAACCGTATTATAAATCACAGGCAAAATTTCTGCGTTATTCTTTTTCAGGTTAATTCCCAGTAAGTTCAGCTGAGCGTTTTTACTCATACTGAATGTCTTGCCATTATAGACAAACCCTCCTTCAGTAATTAACTCACCGGAACGCTTATCGATAGCCTCCATTTTCTGGGTTTTGTAATCGTCAAGCGAGAGCTCTTGAGGGTATCCGCGATCATTGAGCTTTTGTATCCACTCAGCAGCTTCAGCGCCTGTAATCTCTGTAGACGAATTGCCGGCAAAGTCATAATTATCAGGCACGACGTAATAACATCTGAATTTAAAATGATCACTGCTTGTGTCATTTTCCCCGAAAGCCGGGTTAGGAGTGGCGTCGTTTTTAATTGCTAGCTTCATAGTTTTAGCCATTTATGGATAGGTACATATATTCAGCCGTTACGTCCCCTGTGTTGCCGTTGTTCTCGGCAAACAGCTCAATGTAATCGTTTGTAGCAAGACTAACTTCGGCCACGACCGCTAACGCGCCTACATCATTGTTAGAGACCCTTCTTTGTACTTGCGTCTGGGTAAGTATCGTGCCGTTTTTTGCAACATAAAATGAATAAGTATTATTTCTCGTGCCCGACATAGAGATGGCGCAAACAACTGCGAATTGCTTTGTCGTTGTGCCTGTATATCGTAAGCGCCCATCAATAGGCTCGTCAAACATCTCCAGAAGCTCAGTCGCGTATGTTCCAGCGACCTTCACGGGGGTGTCTGCGGTAGATATCGTGGTTGATGACGAGGCGGATATATACATAGCGCCCTTCGCTACAGGCGGTACAAATGGAAACCAAACGGTAGAGTCATCACTATTACGATAATGCAAGCCTGTATCAAGGTCAACGTATCTTGAGCCTAACGGCGCTGAATGATCAGGCGTACCGTTACCTGTTTGCTCGTAAATATCGTTTGCTATAAACGTTTGCAAATTAGTTGTAGCCATCTTAATTCGTTGTTAATTGTACAATTTTATACGTTGAATCCCACTTGTAATTTGTGGCAGCCTGACCTTTAACTTGAATGTTAACATTGCCAGCGCTAACAGCAAATGTGACGGAGTTGGCGTTCAAGCCTCCGCCTGCATCATCCCGATTGTACACGTTTGATGTGTTTTGAATGACAACAGTGCCGGATCTTTTGGTTACCCACAGGCGTTTTTTCCAAGCACCGCCCTCTCCGTTCGTGTCCTGCTCAGTTGTTACAGTCACCTCGATAAGGTGGCTTGAGTTATCTGTTAAAGTATCGATAGTATCGACGGTTGTGACAGTCGCATCAGTCGTGTTAACGGTTCCGATGTTGGCCCCATCAGTAAGACTTACCCAAGCACCCGCTTTCCTTCCTTCAAAATCTGATCCCGTCCACTGAATTGTTCCATCATTAGTACCTGCGGCTGATCCAACTTTGATCGCTCCATTCACGTCTACCTTCTCGGCAGGTGAAGACACGCCGAAGCCTGAGTTGTGATCAGCGGTTATGATGGCGTACGTGTTAGTGCCTGTTCCGGCAATTCTAACATCGAGAGCGATGAGGTTGGTTACCGTGGCTCCCACAGTGTTGTCAGCCATTAAAATTGCACCATACAGGCCTGTTGCCGTCTGAGTTGACGCAGTTGTGACGCCAGCTGAGCAGCTACCCGCCACCTCTACCGCTGTTGCCGAAGCGCCGAATGTTTGAGCAACAAAATCTCCGCCATGCAATTTACCAGTATGAGCGCCACCGGATTGTGTCTTTGCTGTTCCGCGAACACCAAAAGCAAGACTTCCATTATTTGGAGCTGACACTTCAGACCATACACCGTAAATGTTAGCGGCGTCAACAGACGTCATGGCAGCATAATAGCCATAAAGATTTTGAGAACCAGCGGCAGTAGTTGATGATCTTGCCCTATACCCATAAACATCGTTGCCATCATCACGACTTACATAAGCGTCAAACGATGCGGTATACAAGTTTCCGTTCACAGTTTGTGAACAAATCAAACCAAGAGCTGCAGTCGCTCCACCAAACAAAAGTGACGTATTCGCCCCGTTCAAACCCAATACACCTCCATTAAGAACCTCTAAGGCTCTGTTTCCATTTGTACCGCCTGTAGCGCTAAGCTGAAGAGCCGTGTTTCTTCCGTTCGCACCTGTATTTGTGATTAAGGCTGATATGGTATCAACACCAACATCTGTCTGCAAGTTTCGAACATTCAAACCAACACCTGATGTGTTTAGGTTGTCCGAGTCGATAAGAACCTGATTTGTTGTCGCTGTTGGTGATACAGTAACTGTTCCATTGCCAATTTCTGCTGTACCGGTAGAGGTTGCTCTCAATGCGAGATTACCTGCTGACCCAAGGTCGAGTGTCGTTAAGGCGGGGATGGTTACAACGGTTGTTGCGGATAGCGTTCCGCTCCCGTCATAAATTCCATCACCATCTCCAGTAGTAAGATACCCGGCATCGTTTGTCCACTGAGAGATATTTGCAGAGGCAAATTCCGATACCGTCAGACCTCCCACATCTCCAGTTAGAGTGTTAGCTACATCGTTATACGTCCATGATAAACCAGTTCCGTTTTGAATGAGAGCGGCCACTCGGTCATCAACACCCTCAGCATCTAAGAAGGGTACATCATTGTTGAATTCTGACAAACCAATCGCTGAAGCCAGAACATAATTCACAGTGGTCCCGGACCCGTCCCAACGAAGGATTGCGTTTGCTATAGCAACACCTGCCGTGTCTGTAAGGCCTAGAAGGCTCGATGAAGGAGGAGGAGAGGCGGCCCCGCCAACTATCTGCCACTTTCCGGCTGCATCATCTGTGGCAAAATCGACTGACACATGACACACCAAAGAGATGTACACTGTACCGGCATTACTTACCTCCTCGTACAGTTGATACGTGACGCCAGACATCCATTCCTGAATATCTCGCTTATCACCGATTCCTATGTTGGTCTGATTTCCGCTCATGTTTGAAATGTTATGTGAATATCTACTGTTCCACCATCCGCAGATCCGGGATCGTATTCTACTCGAGCATTCTTCGTGTTCAAATCAACAACACGAACCTTTACCCTGCCAGCACCATCAGCAACCTTAACAAATCCACCCTCAACTATCTCGTAATCGACAGTTTCTGTTTCACTATCATCATTAATTTCCCCATCATACAAACTCACCTGCGCATCGTTTTCAGATGCAGGGTATGACAGCCCCGTAAAGTCCGCTTCTACCGTGTAGTTTTTGTAATGCTGAGTGCGAGGAATATCAAATCCAAACGCAGTAGTTGCATCGTGACCTGTTACGATTGTTTTGTTCAGTGTTGCCATTGTATTACAATTTAACCCAAGCCCCTGCTTCGTACCCCCAGAAACCTACCGAAGTAAATGTTCCGTTTGTACTAGTTACATAGACCATAAGGGAGTTTACCGCCGTTATCGCTGAAGCTTGTGCGGCTGTCATTTCCATTAGTTTAAAGCCTTTCGTTGTTGAGCTAAGCTCAAGAAGCGCTACTGAATTTACAGACGTTGCGCCTGCGTCATCGATACCAATACCCACAGACCCTCCGCTTTCAAACAAAACTTTTGACGACGTTTCGAATTCAAAGTGAAGATCCTGAGCGGCCTTGGCGACCCGAATCACCATACCGTCAACCTCCCCTGAGGACTGGAACACGCTCTTGTTTTGGTAAAATGTAGATCCTGTTGTTGGAGTTCCGCTTCTAACGAACGTTGAAGGGTAATACAGCATGGCCGTTACCTCGTCGAGAGGGCCAGTACCGTCTGAGCTACCAACAATAATAGCAGATCTTGTCGAGGCTCCTGATCCGTCGTTGAACACAACAACATTTGCGGCACCGTCGTAATCCTTCTTTATAATCGCACCAAAGGCAGATGCCGTATTGATCAAGGACGAATCTGATTCTGGGTCGTCTGATATAAGAAGATCCTGCTTTAAAGCAACATTACCGGCTTCCGAATAGAATGACCAGTTGTTAGTGTCAGATCCAGTTACATTCATCCGAATACCATAGTTAGTCTGACCAACCGTAGCCACGGAATTCACCAAGTCCATCGTGTAATAATCCAGAGGTGCGCCAGCGTTGAAGTAGGCATTCTGAATTATCTCCATACCTGTACCAATGGTGGAGTTGATATTGTTAACGCCGACCATCGTAGCGGTGAATAAGTCCATCGATCCGATCCAAAGCGGACCGCCATCTCTTTGAGAGTACGCATTCTGGTCTGTAGCTTGAGCTGGAGACCCTGCAGTACCAGCAGTGGCATCGTCAGTGTACGATGGAGATGTTACTTCAAAGTATTCTGTGTAGGTTCCTGAAGAGGTTCCTTTATATACGCGATAAGCTTTTGCTCCAACAATCTCCCCAAACGTAATATCAACGGCTGTAGTGGTGGCTCCATCAACAGCTTGCGATACTTCGGTGCTCGGGATCGTTTCCCCCACTCCATCGATCGCTACAACCACATAATAGTAGGTCCCTGCAAGCAAGGATCCTCCGGTTGTGGCGGCAGTAGCTACTCCTGATGGTTCGTCAATCTGAGTGTACGATCCATCACTAGAAACCGTAAAAGTTTTCAACGGTGAGCCTTGAGTAATGCCAACTCCCACAAAAGCACCTGTATTCACAAGGTTTGATGCCGCAACAAATGCAGATCCGTTATGGCGTAATGTTTCTGTGTTTGAGGCTGAAGGAAGGAGAGCGGTTACAGCGGTGTTCACCCATTTATCGGTGCCTAAATCATACTGAAGTATATCATCATCGCTTAATGCTCCTATGTTGAATTTATCCGAACCAGCAGTTACCCGGCCCTTCGTATCATACGTAATTGTGATAAAGTCAGAATCCCCAAGCGTTGCTCCAGCACCAAGCGTTTCAAGCTTGTCGCCAGTCACATTCAAGTCAGCTATATGACGAGTAATGATTGAATCGTCAGCAAATGACGACCCATCCATAGCATACCTATTACGAAGATCCACGACTGAAACCGTACCTGTGCCGTCAGTTTCAACCTTATATAGACGCATAGAGTCCGAAGCAACAGCTGGGGCGGGGTCTCCAATTGTCTGGCTAGTAACAACGAACGTACGATCATCTTGGATGTCGATATAATTATCGCTATTCGCAGCCATGGTAAGATTAGAGCCGTCAAGCTCCATCCACCATCCGTTAACAATAAGCTCATTCTTTCCGCCGAGCACAGTGTCTTCAACTGTTACAGTGAATGAGCTCGGGGACGTCGTCAAGTCGGCTCCCTTGGTCACCCAATCTGGTGAGTCTGGCTCAAAGCGAGTCATGGCGCTAACCATCTTTTGAAGCTTGTCTGCCGGTGTCATTTGATCCGGATTCCCAGAACCACCGTCAGGAGCTATTCCGGAACCTCCCGGAACGCCAAATACTTTTTCATATGTAGCGCAAAGGACATCATTGATCCAATTGAAAGCCCCAGTAGCAGTTGTTGGAGCGGGGTCCGGGAAGGTGGAGATATCTTCCAAGCAGTCCCAAACAATATTACAAAGAGCAATATCATCCGTACATAAAGCTGGAATGATCGTGTCCTCGATATTACAGATCTCAGCAGCAAGAGATTCAATCGCCTCTTCGACATTAGCGGAAGGCGCTAGGTCAAAACAAGCGAAAGATGTTGTCCCACTGTAGGTAACATCAGCAGCATCCACAGGAGATGGGGCGCCACTTAATCCGCAGATAGCCGTGTCAATAGCCTCTATTACTTCGTTAAGAGATGGATCTGCCGGAGGGGTAACGCATGAAAGAGCTACCCCATCGTAACATGTTACCGACGAAGTACATATCTGCTCACCAAACCCTTGAGGGACTAATGTATTTTCACAAGCCATTTTAACAGGATTTTAACAACAATTCACCGCAAGGTCTTCTGACAGCTTGCTCTGCAAGCAATCCGCCTCGCTTTGATTTAGTGTTACACCTCCTGTGCAATCAAACATGTCAAAAATAAGATTCTTCGCGATTAACTCGCCCCATTGTCTTCCGCAATTCTTAAAGCCGTAAACCTCGGCCTTGGCAATTTTAGCGACTCCCTTGGAGAAGTCATTCTTGGCGTAACGTATCCGTGTCTGATCAATTACCGGCATCAGCAGTTGCAAATTGTTTTCAACAAGTTTACCTGAGAATTCACCTCATTCCAAGCCTGCCTATTGACACTATACGTCATGGCATCCAAAATTGTTCTCGCCTTTACGGCTGCAAGAAACTTCTTGTTCTTACACAGAATATCGTCATTACAGAAATCACTGTCGATCAAGCAAAATGCCTCATGAATCAATGTCTCCTGACACTTAAGCAGGCTAATACATAGCACAACCATCTTGGCCACGGTGCAGTACCTTGTAAGAAGCTCATCTTCCGGGGTTGGATCGTAAAGCTCCCAGTCCAGCGGGTTTGTGTCTGGCTGCGACCCGGTAGAGGCTTGAAGGGACTTGTAAAGATTTCCGTCGTAATACACGATAATATCGGAAGGAGTGGCCCCATAAGCTGCGGCAGGGTTGTAGGTTGGGTAAGCGCACACCTGAACCTCAAAGATGCCATCAACGTCAGTTTCCGCGAACTGGTAATTTACCGTATTGTTTGTGGAATCAGGAGTAGATATTGAGGCGTCTCCATCTCCAAGAGACGAGTAAACGTACGCGCCAACGCTAGGGCGTATAATAGTTAGCTTTCGATAATCTGAAAAATCAGCCAGCAAATGACCAACCTCGTCACTTACAGCGTAATTGCCACTATCAACAACCGTAAATGTTGTGCAGCCGTCATTAACAGTAATGTCAGCTACGTTTGTAGTGGTGTTTATCAGGCTTGCTTGAAAATTTGGCATCGCTATTCAGTGTTAAGCAAATATAAAAAAAATATCCTTGTTACCTTCGCCTATAAGTCCTTCCGCCCCCTACTCTTCCACCTCCAGCTCTTCCTTTTCTCTTTTTAGTAGCTCCAAGCTTACCGGTATCCTTTTCCATGTCGATATACTCACCCTTCTCAATTTGATCGGCTAAAGACTGAGTTAGAAGTCGATTACCTTCTTTCTTTCCGGGTTTCGGGTTAAATCTGAGCATGTACCCTTTCACGTCTTCCGGATTTTTGTCAAGCCGAACAGCAGCATCGTACTTTCTACGCATTTCATCGAATATATCCTCAATCTCTGAATTTACTTCATTATACATTCGATCAATGCTAGCATCAGTTGCGTTGACACGATTAAGCTCTCGTCTATACTTGGCTCTCTTCTCTTTTATGAGATCGTTTAGCCTGTAAATTTCAGAGCGAAATCTTTGCGGTACATCAATTTTCTTGATCTTCACCCCAGCCGTCATGTTGACAAGCTCCTGAACAGCATCATGTTTGTAGCCGTAATCACTGTTTGGCTCTACCATTCCGTAATAAACCTTCATAAGATTGTTTACTGTACCCGGAATGAACACACTACCTGCATGGGATATTCCAGCAGCTGACTTTTCCGCTATAGTCGCGTCTGTATCGTACAGTCTATTTCCATACTGATCAACACCATTGTACGCTTCAGTAACTTTCTGGAATCCAATCTCTTTGCTGAAGAATGGATTAATACCTTCCTCAAAGAAGTTGGACAGCTTCTCACTCACATCGTCGCCCCGGATGAGTCCAATAACCATTTTCTGCCACTGAGAATTAGGATCGATAAACGACAGGTCAAGGTATCGGCCATCACCCAGATGGAGCATAGCTGAGTTTTCCGAGTGCCATGGCATTAACTCTGAGTAAGCCTCATCATCGTCACCGTCCATCCCGTTAGCATACAGAGAAATCATAACTGCCAACGGAGTTATTGACATCGTGACCAGCAGCCCCGCCAGCCTTTTAGCGGCCATTACCCGCATTTTCTTCTCAAGCACCACGTCTCCGTCGGCTTTCGCTTGGGCTGCTATCTTATGGAATTTTGAAATATTATTCACAAGAGCCCCGCGAGTTTTCCACATCTGAGACTGGAACATGACGAACGAACCAAAAAGAGGTGCCCTACTGAGCTTCTTCATCGCAAGGGATGTTTTTGAGTAAGTAGGCTGCTCCGATCTCACTATATCAGCCGCCATCTCTTTTATGTCAACATCCGTCATTTCCCCTGAGTCCAGTTTGCTTTTGTAGGCCGCCTTAAGATCCTTTATCTCAGCCTTAAACTGCATGATCTTAAATATAGCATCTGAAGCCTGATAAGGCTTTGAGACAGTCTTCATTACTGACTTATGTCCTTTTTTCATGGCGGAGAATGCCCGGATCAACTTGTTGTCAGACACAACAGCGTCGTCGTGTATTCGATCAGATATATCTCCAATAACACCCGCCTCAACTGATTGCTCTATCAGATTGTACTCAACAGCTTCCAAAAAGTCCTTTCGAAGCTCTTCTTTGGTGGCTTTCTTTTCTCCTCCTTTGCTTTTTAACCAAGCATTGCCAGCAATCTTTGACATCATAAGCGGAGTACTCATGGCTGTCGCTATATTTTCTCCTGCGGTAAAATCGTTTGTCGCAATCATTGTTGCTTTCGCAAGATCGCCCAAGCCAAAAACCCTGCCCGTGGTCATAAAGTTCCACGCGGCACCCCAGAAGTTCCTTGCCTGAGAGTCGTTCTTTAGAACCGTCATAGAGGCCTTTGCCGCCCCGTTAAGCATCATTAAGCCCTGCATAAACCCGCTTTTCCTTTTCTCTTCTTTCGGAAACAAGACAGAATGAATTTCTGGTGTCGTGTACCATCCAGCCATAACCTGCGAGTCGCTGTTGGTTATCTCCACAAAATCCCCTTCCTGAAGTTGCTTCTTGAGGATTTTTGAATCTTCAGGCTTAAATAGGTACTGACCACTCCCTTTTTCAATGAGATCCATCTCCAGCTTGCCCTTCTCAACAAGAGCTGAAAGCTTTTCAACTGTCTTGGTGTAATTCATAACAGGATCCATATACTCTCCCATCAGCTTCCTGATTATCGGATCTATATTTTTCCTCTTTTTAAGGACGCTGCTCTCCCATTTTCCAGTACCTAAATTCATTGAACTGGCTGCGCCTAAATCAGCATCCGCTTTGTAGTCGGATATAATGTCATTGA
>Ga0114925_10001706_pt1 | contig 10973 bp, 16 predicted proteins | sample SumtaG_2_FD_87287 | JGI IMG/M metagenome (GOLD analysis project Ga0114925, IMG submission 87287) | Deep subsurface microbial communities from Indian Ocean to uncover new lineages of life (NeLLi) - Sumatra_00607 metaG | ecosystem: Environmental > Aquatic > Marine > Oceanic > Sediment | place...
TCCAAAGGAACGAGCTAAGGCTTTGGAAAGGTCAGACGTATATGGAGATCAATGGGAATCCGGTCAGGTAGATTCGAGACCGGCGGGGGAAAAATATGAAGAACAGGCTCGGGAAAGGGGCTTGATCAAAAAGGAGGTGGAGGAGAAACATGACGAGGTATATACTGAGCCCGAAGACATACAATAGATTCGTGACCATGGGTTACAATCTTGACTGTAAAATTTGTGAGGTCCCTGTACATATAGGTGATGAGGTGGAATCAAAGACCGGGGGTAGGGGACCAAAACTTTACCACGCCGATTGTTATGATGCATATCACCTCGATTTTGAGGGTGGGGAGATAAGGAATGGGCTTGGCAATGTGATAGAGGTCGAAGAATGACGAAGACAAAATATTATCTTGATATAGCTAAGGTAGTGGCCGCTCGTTCTCACTGTCTTGTACGGCGAGGGTTTGGTGCTATAATAGTTAAGGATGATGAGATCATCGCTACTGGTTACAGTGGTAGTGCCCGGGGGACGTTGAACTGTGGGAAGGATATTCCATGTATAAAGAATGTGAAGGGATTGCCTCCGAACGAGGCCTACGAAGTCTGTCCCGCCGTTCATGCCGAGGAGAACGCCATTATTCATGCCGGTAGGAGTCGAGCTTTAGGTGGAACTCTGTATCTTTCCCCTGGTGGGAAATATCCTGGGGACAGGCCATGTTTCAGGTGTAGAAGGAGACTTATAAATGCCGGTATCAAGGACTGTTGGTATATCACCCGGGACGGAACCCTTAAATATGAGCTTGTGGAAGAATGGATAAAGATGGAGAATCAATGGATGAGGGAAAAACTTAATGATGACTGAGAGAGAAGAGAATTTAGCGAAGATTCAGGAGATGTTTCCACACGGGCATCGAGATTTCTACAGGATTATGTTTGATCTCATGGATCTACATAACAGGAAGAATCATGATTATGCGTCGGACGAGAATCCATTGAGTAATTTCACACGGGTTGGAGAACTTTGTGATAAGTATGATGTCTGGAACTGGAAGGTAGATTCAAGTGTAAAGGTTGCGGTTATCTATAAACTCAAACAGTTTGATGCTTTCATGAATCTGTTACAGTATGGTAAGACGGCGATGGTCGAAGGCGTTTCGTCGAGATTGAAGGACGTATCAGTTTATTCCGTGTTGGAAATAGTTCTATTGAATGAAGCGGATAAATTGAAGATTACGGCTGATTCGTTGGTGAGTTAGATGAAGATTTATCTTGCACATTCTAGCCATGAAATGGACCAAGGGTATCATATTGAGTCTATATTAAAAAGTTTAGGGTGTGAGGTTTGGAATCCATTCGATAAAGAAAAAAATATATTTTTGCGAGAGTTAGGGGATCGATATAAAAATCACGAATGGGAAGATAATGGTAAAGCAATACATTGGAAAGAGGCATGGCTTCGTTTACCAGAGGAAGAGAAGAAGGAAATTGCCGACTGGATTACAGAAGACGATCACGAAGGCGTTGATTGGGCCGATATAGTGGTGATGATATATCCTGAAGATGGACGTACCATCGGAATTGGGTGTGAAATGGAGTACTCCAGTCCTTATGGAGCTAACAAACCCCTTTATATTTATGCTCCTACTTGGCTCTTACATCATCCATGGGTTATTAGTTACGCAACATATCGGACAGACGATATTTATGAACTCCTCGCAACAGTCAGGAATTTGATGAAATAATGAAGACCATCGGAATTTTCGCTGATAAACCGAGCGCCAGTACTGGGTTTGCAGTAGTCTGTCGTAACTTGGCCAATGAACTTTCTAGATGGTTTAAGGTTATTTATTTCGGACGTTTTGGTCAGGAGAAGGAGTTTGCCCCCGAGCCGACCATGCTTCCAAATGAACATTTCCTCTACGTCCCCACACAAGGTGGGGTTTGGGATAAGGAACTGATGGTCAGGATATTAAAACATTACGATGAGGTAGATTATGTATTTTCAGAGGATGACTGGTTCAGTGCTGACGGCCTAATTCATGGTTCTAACTTCTGGAATAAACCCTTCCATTTCCTCACTCCCGTCGATTCCCTCCCGATGCCGTTGGAGGCCTTTGCCAACATCTTTTCTGCTTGTGATAAGATATACATACCAAACAGTAGTTGGGAGACGTTTGATGGTCGTAAGAGAATTAAATTTTCAGGAGCCGTACCACGGACTGAAGATCATGTGAAATCGGTTTATCTTCCTCACGGGTGTGATACTACCATATTTAAACCGAAGAAGGTTCCGAGGGAATCACAGTTCACTTTCTTCTGGATAGGTCGTATCGAGGAGCGGAAAAATCCTGCTGCTTTCATTCTCGCGGCTATGAAGATATGTGATAAGATTGATGCCAGATTTTTCATGAGGAGTGATTGGAACACACCGTCTGCTCGTAGAGTTCTCCAGTACATACAGATGAGGAATTTACCGTTTGATTTAGACCAGATGGCGGATGTCCCTCATGCTGAGATAGGGGACGTTTATAACAGGGCTGACGCTTTTGTTTGTACTTCTAAGGCGGGAGGTTTTGAAATGTCGATCAATGAGGCCGGGGCATGTGGTCTACCAACATTGTGTACTGACTGGACCTTTATGAATGAAAACGTGGTTCACGAGAAGAGCGGCTTCCTTATTCCGGTGGAAGGTTATTGTCATCCCCCTAAGCCGGATCCGAGGGAGGTTAGAACGTCTGACCTTGCATACGGGAGAATCTGGGGTAACATTTCCGTAGATAGGCTTGCGGAGCGAATGTTGTGGTGTTACTTGAATCAGGATGCTGTCAAGGCTATGGGTCGGTGGTCTATGGCTAATGTTCGGAGAAATTTCCAATGGAAGGATATTGCGGAAAAACTGAAGAATGAAATATTGGAGTAAGATGAAGGATTATGAAGAAGATAAAAGTAAGGGTGTCTGAGCGTAAGAAACTTCCCACTTGGCCTGTGGGTTATGGTAGAAGTCTTACAGTGATGGTACCATACCCCGAAAATCCGAGAGAGGGAATGTGTGAAGCCTGTGAACGGAGGATAGATAAGAAGGAGATTAACGTTACTGCCCTTCATCACTGGATATATAGATACAAACATAACACGATAAAGAAGGATCCGCTGAAGGCCCTTGAGAATAACTCCGAGGTATGTTTCTTCTGTCATAAATTGGCCGACGCGTTACGGGTTCTTCTTACCGTGAAGGAGGAGAATCTGTGGAAGGTCATCAGGGTAGCGAAGCTCATGCCGGAGTCGATGAAGAAAAAGTTTGACTGGGTGGTTCGGGCATGGTTGGATATGCGAAAGGTTGATAAGGAGAAGGTGCTTAATGATTATTTTTAGGAAATATTTAAATACTTGGAGTGAGAATATAAGGTGATAAAGCATGGTTAACCATCTCTTCTGGGGTCCCCATCCTAATGAACAAGACGGTGGTGGAGTTGTAAACTATTATCTTCTTAAGAAATTGAATCAGATATCTCCGTTGGATGTCTATCATGGTGTTCCAAAGGTCCCGGAAGAATTGGATGCCTCAGCCCTTCCGTGGATTAACTATCATTTTATTGAGACCGCTGGTATGGACATCCCATCGATTATGTATTCGAACGAGATCCAGGCTCTCAATATGTTTCATATTGGTCGTTCGGAGATGGAATCTGTTATTGACCCCGTTCATAACATTGGGGGGAAGTTGGTTCTGCATCAGACTATACACTGGCCGGATGACGATATATTCAAGTCAGGCCGACTTTCTGAGATAGACAAGATCGTGGCCCCAACAGAGTATGCCAAGAGAATGTTCCAGAGGGTAGCTAAACTTCCACCGGAGAATGTACCAGTCATACCACATGGGGTGGATTTACAGGCATTCCGGCGTCGTCCGACCATATTGGAGAGACATCTGAATATTGATAAATCGAGACAGAAGGTAATACTCTATAGTGGTAGATTACATTACTGGAAAGGATTGGCTCAGATAATACCTATTATCAGGCCGTTGGCCAAGGAATTTAATTGTGTCTTCATCATACGTGGAGGTGCCTTCCAGGGAGTTGAGGAGTCTCGCAAACTTGCCTTTATATTTAATAGACTTTCGACAAATAATCCTAACGTTATTTTCTTACCAGAGTGGAGATCACCGGATTTCATGGAGGAACTGTTTGCCATGTCTGATATTCTACTGTTTAATAGTGCTCACGAAGGATTTGGTTGTCCGTTGACAGAGATCCAGGCAGTTCAGGGGATACCCGTGGCTACTGCTATACCAAACCACGTGGAGATTCTTGGTAGGACCGGCGAGGTGGGAGTTCTCCTAGATCCAAGGGAGAAGGTTGGAGAAGTAAATGACGGTCGGGAACTTTTTGTGGCCACATCTGACCAGTTGTATGGTGCCTGTAAGTGGTTACTTGAGAACCCGGATGAGACCGAAGTTATGGGCCGGCGCGGACTCAGGAATGTTCAAACACGTTTCGACCTGAATAAGGTTGCGATGAGCTGGCTCAAGATGTACGCGGAGCTGTTATTCGGTAAGGATATGGAAGAGACGGCCGAGGATAGGATCATGTATAAAGATGAGTGACATTCTCTTCTGTGGTACTGATATTAGTGGTTTCTATCAGGGCGCTTACGATCATTCTAGGTCTTATCAGACAAACAGTCTCGCCGAACTAGAACCTGATATACTTGGTCTTCAGTCATGGTATGATTATGTTGGTAAGATAGACTTCAATGATTACGGTCTTATATGGCTTCACCTAAACCCGCGTATCATGTTTCCTCCTTGGTTCATGTTTTCGGCTTTGGTGAAGAGAATGGCCCCTGATGTTCCTGTAATTGTTAAACATGAATGGTGGGAGAAATATCATAGCGAACCTATACCTGATATTATAAAGAAATATATCAGGTACGCGGACTATCTTCACACCAATACGGCGGTGGGGCGGGACGTACTTGAGGAGAATTTTGACATTCCAGTACTCTACTCACATATAGGACAACCTAGATTGGATGATATGATGTGGCCCAAGACCCTCCCATGGAAGGAGCGGGAAGGAATATTTTCCATTCAGCATACCTCGAAGGATTCAATGATCCGTAAGTTTGAGATCGGGAAGATAACTGGACTTCCTATGACCGTTATTAATTCTGAACCTTTCACCGACGGATTTAGGCTCCAAGAGCTGGGTGATGCTATAGGTGCTAATGCAAACTGTTATGGTCGTACGGGCTGGGTCAGTTATATGGATAAAATGCGGCGCTGTCGGGTGGCTCTAGATATTGATTACATCGGCATATGTAGGATGGCCTATGAGTGTTCGAGGGTATCCGTCCCTGTGGTGGGGACCAATCTGATGGAATACCAGAATATGTTGTATCCGAAGTTAGTGTTTGACCCGGATGATGTTGAGGGGATGACAGCGAAGATATTGGAGATCCATAATGGATCCGTTCCGAAAGCTTTAAATAGGCGCGCCTCTAAAGTAAGAAGGGAGCATTGGTCGAAGGAGGCATGTAGGGAAAGACTTTTCCAACTGTTTGAGGAGGTAGGATATGAAAGTTGATTCGTAAGGTTATAGTGGGGTCTTCTGGGGAGCATTGGACTCCGGCCCAGAGGACCAAGGCCATCAAAAGAATCAAGGAGATTCTTTATCCGGTGAAGGTCATCATGGGAGATAAAGGTGTCTACGAACGGATGGTTACTCCCGTTATCCTCGTTACCGGCGGTTGTGGTGCCTGTTCTGAGGATCAAAAGCAGAGATTCGACGGCGGCGTGGATGTCTGGGCTGAAATCGTAGCCGATGTTTTGGGAGTAAAAAAGGATATAAAGTATGCTGAAGTATTTCAGTGGAATGACGAAGTATTTAAAGATAAGGAACTTTGTCCAGAACAACCAATAAAATATGTAGCTAAAGGTTTCAAGTCTCGTAACATTGAGGTGGCCCAGGACTGTGATGTTCTTTACTGTATCGAACCGGTTATCGGCACTCCAACAACGCTCGGTTTCGACGCTGATAAAAAGAGAGGGATAGGGATAGACAAGAAGACCAAACGTTATTATCGACAGTCTGGCGGATATTGGACAATGAACAGGGCCATCGAAATGGGTAAGGAAGTTCACCTAGAGCTGATAGAATGATTGACTTTATTCTGTTTGTTTTTACCACACTCTATTCCTCCGGGACTATTCAACCACTATCAAATTTGTTCATGTTCCGGGTCAGGATGTTCTGGATGAGAACTTTTGGTAAGAGTGAGTAGAAAGTGAGCGCCTTAATGCCTGGTACGTCACTGTTAAAGTATACAGATTCTAGTCCCGAGGTAATAGGCTGGGGACACATACTTGAGGAACTTGCCGCGAGGAAGTTGGCCAGCAAGGTACCAAAGTATGGTCCTCTATTAGGGACAGACACCACGTTTTCCAAGGTTCTAACACATCTACTGGAGGAAGTTATGGAGTTCCTCGTTGCTTTCTATCCGGACAATTGGATGGATATTCTGGCATGGATGTCAGAAGTGGGTGAGACGATAGAGGAAAAAGAGGGTCTGGGAGAGCCGGACAAGGAGCTTATTGATATCATCAACGTGGCCTTCGTTACCTATATATACGGTAAGATTCAGGGAGACATTTGATTGGTAGAAATAACACTGGAAATAACTCAACAATGTCCTAATCAGTGTTTCTTCTGTTCTTCTGATGCTACCCCTACTGGTAAACATCTGGACTATAACGTCGTTATACAATTTCTCGAACAAATCCGACATGAGGATGTAGAGAGAATTAATATATCAGGTGGAGAACCCCTTTCTCACCCCAGATTTTATGAGATCCTCCAATGTTGTTATATCCTCACCGACAATGTCTGGGTCTATACCAACGCTCTCAGGAAGATTATGTATAACACATTTGTTCTTGATGAAGTAGAGGTGGAAGCCAACGTTTGTATTGTTCCGGGATCTAGAGTTTACATTCCGCGGAAACCAGGGAAGATCCACCTGCTCAAAATGATTCATCAGGGGAGGGCAGCGTGCCTCGAAGGAGGTCCAGAGGTGGTAGTTTCACGCAATTTCTGGGATGAAGAACATTGCGCGGATTGTAATCATCTTCTTCTTCAAGCGGATGGAAAGGTCGTCCCGGCGCCATGTAAGAAGGAGTATTCATGAGACCTTCAACTTGTCTTGACGGGACCTGTGCCGTGTTGTTTTCAACCTTTAATGCTGATTGGGTGGACAAGGGTGGGAGTTTCTCGTGTTGGGGTCGGATGGATGAACCAAGGGTTACCCCGTATAGAGAAGTCGAGCATCGGAATACCCACAGCCATTGCGTCTACACTCCTCTGAAAGGGATAATCAGATTTTTCATCTGTCATGAGGACATAAGTGGTGATCTTATCGGTATGCGCGCCCTATTGATTGATACGAGGAGGCCCGAGTGTTTCATGTGCCAGGATTGTGGATGTAAGTCGATGCCCATCTACGGATTTGATGTTACCGAGTATCTAGATGGAGATAGGTACTGTATCCGGTGTGCCATCCGTAATGGCAAGTGGGTCTTTAATGAGGAGAAGAAGGAGTGGGAGAGAGCATATGGTCAAGATTGAGATAAACTTCTATTCGAGGAAGCCCCTGTACGGTTTCCTCTCGAACTTTCATAGATGTCCGCAGATAGTTGACGGTGTGGAGTATCCTACCAATGAGCATTTCTATCAGGCGATGAAGGCGAGGGATAGGAAGGTTCAGATGTGGATTACAAGGGCTCCTTCACCGTATCTTGCAATGAAGGCCAGTAAGAAGTGCCTGAGACCTGGAAGGGAGATGTTCCCATTGAAGGAGTGGGATAGGATGAAGGTCGAGGTTATGCTCAAGGGACTTCGTGCTAAGTTCAAGGATCCCCATCTGAGGAATAGGCTTCTTGCAACGGGTGACGCCGTCCTTCACGAGGATAGTCAACACGACATGTTCTGGGGCAAGAAGGGTAAGGACATACTCGGGAAGCTGTTGATGCAGGTGCGGGCCGAGTGCATAGAAGAGGAGAAGTAAATGGCCAAGATTGAGATAGAGAAAATCTTCACAGTTACGTTAGAACCCGGGGACCTGATCGTGGACTTTGATATTAAGAGATGGTGTCGTTTTCCATATAAGCCTACGGGGAAGTATCGTGGATGTCCTAATAGTCTGGGCCCGGGGAAGTCATGTAGGGAGCCAATGTTCTATGATGTGGCGGATTGGCCCGCTTGTTTCGTTATCGCCATTGGTAAGTTTAGGGAATATAGAGAGAGATTTGCCGCTGATCATAGACAGAAATATGAGGAAAAATACAGGGATGTTTCAGGAGGGAGCAGACCGAGGTACAAGCCATTGACGGAGAAACAACTAAGATGTCCACTGTATTGGCAGGGACAGATACGTAAGGTCTTGAAGGCTTATACCAAGCAATTGATAAAGGATAAAGAACGATTATTCCATGAAAAGTATCTTAGTTATACCGATGTTCCCGAAGGATTTGGCGTTAACGTCTTAGAGACGTTATGGAATCTCGGATATACCATCCCCAAACATCCGGACGAGGAGGTCTGGAAGGTAAACCTTATATACCGGAGGAAGCAAATTATCTAACAACGTAGAGTCGTGGCTCCTCAGGCTGGAGCAACCATCCTGTTTCGGGAAGTGGTCCAGGAACAGGCGGGCCTGTAAGAAGTGTGAGCCATATTTGAGAGGAAAGTGTAAGAAGAGATGAAGGAGAAAAAGGAAAAGAAGATAGACTGGAAGAGTCGAAGGAGAGTACTTCGGGTCTGTATCAAGTGTAACGGTCAGATGTACATGCGCGATGGTAAACTTCACTGCTTCAAATGTAAGGCCGAGGTTGAATGGGACGGTGACGATGATGGTGAATCAGAAGTTCCTCAGTAGCAGTAAGAACTGGCATTGGGAAACCCCACCTAAACTATGGAATAGATTATCTATGATCTTCAACTTCGTGCTGGATGCTGCCGCTGATGAACGGAACTATAAGTGTAAGAGATATTTCAATGATGAAGATGATGCCCTCTCAAGGGATTGGGTCGTTGATGAGGGGGAACAGTGGTGGTTGAATCCACCATGGGGTAATCTCTATACCAAGGAGACTGGTCGGGGTGTGGAGGATTGGATGGGACACGCTCTTAAACAGTATCGTAAAGGTTATGAAGGCGTCCTTGTTATCTCGGCTCGAATGGGTGCTCGTTGGTTCCATGATTATTGTCTTGAAGCTCCATATTATCTCTTTCCCAAGGGTCGGGTGAAATTCATTGACCCTGACACCAAGAAAGTGGGGAGACAACCAACATTCCCGAGTGTCTTGATTATATACGTGGATAATCTTACCGGTGAACAGATAAAGAGACTTAAGAACATAGGTTGGTTGGTGAGTACCGTTACCCTTAGGACGTTGGTTAATAATGAATCAAGTACAGATGCTTTCCGAGGATATGGACAGGTGCAGTATGATTTATAGAAAGAACAAGAGGTAATTTAATGGTACATCCATACGTCCTACTAAATGCCAAGCGGTCCAGATTTGGTTACTTGGTCGATGCAAGTTACGATGGGATTGAGAACGTTGCTGTCCTTACGTTTCTCGATCCAGATACTCAGACTCTCTTCAAGTGGTATGATAACACCGGACATAAATCTTACCTCCTCACAGATGCACCTTTCTCTGAAGCTATCTTCGCTGTAGCCAAGAGTCCTGAGTTCTTGAATGTCGAAGAAGTGACGAAGTACGACGCTGTCCTAGATGAAGATGTGTTGTTGCGGAAGGTATACGCTGATAATCCTTTAGCCATCGGTGGAGATTCGAGAAGACAGAGGAGTTTCAGGAATATATTCCAGGAAGACGGTCATCGGGTCTGGGAGGCATGGATCAGGTATTTTTCGAGATATTGTTATGATAATCAGTTCGAGGTCGGTATGCCCTATCTGGTCACAGATGAAACAGTTAGACCATTCATTGATGTTGAGACAGAGACTAGAATAGAGAAGATGTTGGAAAGACTTCAGACGGAACATGGAGTATCATATACGGACGAGCTTCATCACTGGGTCAAGATATTCGAGCATAAACTTCCGACGGTGAAGGTGGTATCGCTTGATATTGAGGTGTTGCCCGAGGATGTAAACCGGATGCCTAATGCATATGCAGCCGCCCAACCTGTCATAGCCATATCTTTCAGAAGTTCTACCGGGAAGAAAACGGTGTTTCTCCTTAAGAGGCCAAATATTCCAGCGGGTGAGGAACATATAGATGCTGAAGAGATCAAGTTCTTTGACGATGAGAAAACTCTCATCCTAGAGACGTTCCAAATTATTAACAAACATCCGTTCGTGGTGACCTTTAATGGTGATGTGTTTGACCTCATGTATCTCTATAACAGGGCTACCAAACTTGGAATACCAAAGCATGCTAACCCTATCTATGTGGTCAGGAAACAGTCTAAACTGAAGAACAGCATCCATATTGACCTGTATCATTTCTTTAACAACAACAGTATCCGGGTCTACGCCTTTAAACAGAAGTATACGGATTATGGATTGAACGACATATCTAAAGCGTTGCTTGGGAAGGGGAAGCTAGACTACAAGGAGGGTCAGGACTGGGTCTCGGTTGGGGACCTGACGTATATGGACTTGGGACGGTATTGTCTTCAGGATGCTGAACTCACCTATGAGTTATTAACGTTTAAGGATAATATCACTCTAAACCTTATCTTCAGCCTGAGCAAGATGGCTAACCTCCCCGTCGCGGAATTCTGTCGCCGTAAGATTTCTGACTGGATTAAGAGCACATTTTATTACTTCCTCATCAAGAAGAATATCCTTATCCCGTCTCAGGAACAGCTTAATTCGAAAGGGGTCGCTCAAACTACACCTAAGATAAAGGGTAAGAAATATGAAGGGGCCATTGTCCGTGACGTGAA
>Ga0114925_10001707_pt1 | contig 10967 bp, 3 predicted proteins | sample SumtaG_2_FD_87287 | JGI IMG/M metagenome (GOLD analysis project Ga0114925, IMG submission 87287) | Deep subsurface microbial communities from Indian Ocean to uncover new lineages of life (NeLLi) - Sumatra_00607 metaG | ecosystem: Environmental > Aquatic > Marine > Oceanic > Sediment | place...
AACCAGATGATTCTTGTCTGCACTTTCTACAACCTCTATCTGCTGTGTTCCTCGTAACGGTGTTTGCGCACGGCTCACATCTACGTATGCCACCTGCCTTCGTAACACAGTAGGCAGGCGATTGGCTCCCAACTCTTCTGAAGGAAAGCTTTTGGAACTGATTACAGGTAATGACTCGTCACCACTTTGAATGATTTCCGTAAACCACTGTAAACTCCCGTCTCCAATGTCATTCACCTGAGGAGGAGCTATTGCACGGGGAAACTGGACATCAAATGAAACACCCTGAGAAGCCGAGAGTATCGACTCACGAATGTCGCGTTCAACTCCACGAATCCACACATAAGGCAACTCATATTTGCCCGTAAGATTGAATAATGGCATACGAAATGACAACTGAAAAATCGTCTTTTCTGCATTGGGTTCGCAGTGATCGAGCCTGTAAATACCCAGCCCCAAGGAGTGCACCTCGAAATCGCCAATTCTGCGAGTTGCATCTTTATTAAATTGTTCCTGATCAAGAACAAGGCGGGGGTCTGCCTGAATCCAGAATGATGGTAATATCGCCCCTCCTCCATCAATATTAAATTCTGCAGTCAAAACAATATTGTTGGGTGTCCATGAAATCAGATTTCTGCTTTGTGATTCACGAACAACTGTTGTTAATGAATCATTGGGATCCAAAGACCGAACGAGGCGGAGATGTTTGGCAGGCGGAACCCTGAACATTTGTTGTCGAGGCCCCTGTGATATCACTTCTTGCGCTGGATAAAAAACTCCCCAACTATTTGACCACTCGCATTGAATACCTCTATTAAGACCCTGAAGACTGGCTGTTCCATTGGGTGACGTCATTGTGACTGTGGTTTGCGGGGACGTCGGGAGACAGATCTCATAGACTTCAATCTCGCCCCGGTGTGTTCTTCTGGGTTCCACGGGAATGACCAGACTGTGCTTTCCTCCCGAAGGAAGCACCAAACGCACCTGATTCCGAGCTGCAGATAACGTCGCCTTCAACACCCCTCCGTCAAGAAGAAATGGCTCGTCGGCAAAACGGCCTCCTCCATGCGACTGATCAAGAAGAAGGACTCCGTTTGAATCGGCTTCAACTAGGAGGTTGATCTGCCAAATTTCATTATCGTCCTCAGCGGCTGAATCAAAAACTGACGGAACTTCAATTTTTGAATTCAAAATACGCACGGCAGACAACTGATCTACACTTGTTTTCGATAAGGCTTTGTAAAGTGGCTCTGGCACCAATGCTGTTGTCACTCCATCAACTGGTGTAACAAACACCTGTAAAGGAACATCATCTCCATAGGCACAAGCTCCTGAGAACATCATCAGGCAGACAGCAAGCGATATCTGTTTCTTAACGCGACCGTATAACCAAACACGAAAACATGCGGCAGCCAGAATCCCCCACAGGCTCGCACGAGCTATTAAATCAAACGGCTGAGGCACCCATAGTGCAGCTACTGAAGCAACCACAACACCAGTGAACGAAAACCAAGCACTTTTCCAAAAAATAGCGAGTGAGAACAACGCTGCGACAGTGGCAATACCAAGAACTGTCACGACCAACAGCCAACGGCTGACAAGAAGAAATAATCTTGGCTGATACCGTCCACTTGTTGGAACAAACCATCGTGAATCGAATGCGGACAACGCAGCCTTCGGGTTCGTTTTTGCGAACCATGACTCTCGTTGCGAAAGTCCAGAAATCCTTTCAATCCAATCCGTCTTTTGCTGGAAAATTTCTGTATACCCTCGTGGCACTCCCACCAACCGTACATTTTTAGGAATATCTAGTTGCATTTCCCGTGTCAGGGTTGGGGCATCAACTGCTGGAACCACTGAGGATAGTTTCCAAATGCCTTGCACAAACTGAGCAGCAACAGCTGTATGAACTGTCACAAAAACTCGCTGACGACCAGTTGGGAGATAAACAGGGAACTCCCTTACCTTAGACGACTGCAAAGGTATGGATTCGCCCTGAACTTCTAACCCAATGAGACGATGTCCGCTTGGCAAACTTACGGTAACACTCTGCCTACCATCATTTTGAATCACGAAATTTGTTTCATACTCTGCGTTTGCAGATGCATAACATTGCACTCGGACACACTCCCTCCATACCCAAGCACGGGCGACGGAGTGAACGCTATCACGAAGCGGTAAAATCTCTAAGGATGGCCCCGATTGTGACAAAGCCGATTCGTTGTATAACAACTTCATTACTGACTGAATTGGCAAGTTCGACTGACCAGCCTGAGGTGGCAGTTGAACGAGATGATGATTAAGTACCGAGGGGCGACTTCCGCGGACAGCCTGTATATCGATACAACCTTGTGGCGAAATTGCTGATTCAACCCACGCCAGTGGAATAGCAGTCTGTTCGGCGAAGTCGCGTTTCCCAGTTGCCCTAAGAGTTGTTGCACCCGTTACCGGAGGATTCAATTCGACCAACCATGACTCTTTCGCGTTTTTTTTTGTGCTATTCGACTCTGCTCTCGTATCTAACTCAGTCATATTGAGACGACGAGCAATAGCCGTTGTTTTATTGTCAGAAAGAATGGACCAATCGAGTTTTCCAACTGGCTCCGAAAAATGCACCGTGACCGCATCAAGTTCACCCTGAAATTCTTGACATGAAAAACTATAGGTTTCACTCAGTTGATCTCCACGAACTGTGAATTGTGATTGCGTAAGCACCTCTAGCGGGGGCCGCCTGCGAAGAAATCGGAATACCGTCGGCTCAGTAAAAAGACCCACAGGAACTCGTTGTCGCCAGACTCCCTCCTCGGCCAGTTGTGTCAAGCGATGTTCAAAAGGCAGCTCATTTCCTGGCCCTTTCACTTTTACCAATGTAGTCTCTGGACTCGTCCGTAAGTCAAGCCAGGCATGCTCTGTAGTCTCACCAACAAGCTGAATCATATCGGCGTCTGTTGATCGCATCAGGGTACCTGCTGGGACACCGCGACGATGCCCTATTATTTTTATCCGCAGGCTCTCTCCATCGTGAACAGCCTGAGGCAGGTCAAGCACAAACTGATCACCATTCTTACCTCTTACTACTTTCCACTCATACGATGCTCTCAACTCTTTACCGAGGTCACTTCGTGGGCCCTCTGACGTGAACTCTTCTGTCCCTTCGCCACGCGTACCTGTCGTATCTTCAGCAATAAGTGGCTCGACCGAGTCAATAAACCATTCCTTGCGAATGCGTCCGACAATACTGTGCACACTACCACGACGCACGTGAATATCACAGGCAGCACGTCCAATAAGTGAGGCCGAAGAAACATCGACTGTCGTAACACGTGAGACATCAAAATCTGGCTGTCTCTCTACAAGTGAAATGTCACATGAACCATCTGCGTACTGCTGTTCGAACACAAGTCCAGGCATATTGGTGGACTCACTTGCCTGACGCGTAGTGGTGCCAACATCCATATCAACTGCCTGCGGCCAGTTCTTTGCTTTTACCGGCGAAACCACAGAACAATTTTTTTGTTGCACATCGGAAACTTGGAGGCTGTTTACTACGTCTACAACAAAACCGCCTCCAACCCAGAACTCTGGATCAATCGCCACACCAGGAAGTCGCAATCGCTCATTCTCTCGGGGTATACTTGCAATAGTACTTCGGACCAAAATGCCGGTATTTGTACCAATAAGAGTTGCAGGCAACACGACGCTGACCACATTGGCTGATTCTCGACAGACCTCCATCTCATGAAATGTAGTCATCCGAGTTGAACTCGCGTCGAAAGATCGAGCACTGACGACTGTTACTTTTTCTTCGATTTTGAACCGTAGAGACCTTTCTGACCAAACAGTCTCCGGAAGGACAACTGTCCCAATCTCTACCGTTCTTTCTCCAATAGAAGCACGAGACCAAAGCGAACAACGACTGTTGCGACGAGATGATAGCGAGACCTCGAGCGACTGTCTTGGGCCGAGTACGTACCGCCAACGACGATATTGATCAGAGTCTGACTCACCTTTACTTCCCGTATCTACGCTTGGCACATTGCCGGTTATCAATGGCACACACGTTTCAGGAAGATCTAGAACAAGAACGGTCGATAAAGAAGCAATTTCTGGGAACAAAAAAGTTGATTCACCGACACTCAACGAAACACCGCGACCGAGTAGACGATCAGCACGTAATGGCATAAGTCGAAGATTTGCAAACAATCTACCCATACCGAGGGCCTGAAAACCTATCGAACCACCAAGCTTTCCATACAAATCAATGGGGATTCCATTCGGCTCAGGTGAACTATCTATCGGCTGTACTTGCGCCTGTGCATTCAGCCAATCAAATTGGTTGGAATCGGTGCTTTCCTCGCCAAACCAAAGAATATTTTTAAACTGAACGTCTCCCGGCCAAACCTCACACTCTCCACCTAAGCTATTAAGGCGCACTGAAATATTTCCACGGAGAGAGCCTGATTCGTCGAGCCGCATCTCGTAGATAACATGTTCAGCAACTGGCTGAGGTGGGCTCAAAGCACCACTCGCGTCACGAGGTAGAAGTTGTTGAACAACACTATTAAAGTCATCGATATCCATGGGGATATAACGGGTATTATCACGAACAACATCAGCGAGACGACCTGCGGGCACATGCACGCGAGAGAACGATATTCCGCCGGTTTCAAGCCCGGAAACAGCCTCTTCCTTAGCATCATTTGTGTCAGCTCCGTATGAGAAACCGCCTTGTTTCACATCGTCTGTAAAAAAAAGAAAAACAATGCCCAGAAGGAGAAAATGACAAAGCATTTCATGATAATGATTTTGCTTGCTCATACCTTCTACTACTCCGTTTCAGCTTTTGACTGAGACGATGCAACGGGGGCAACCGTCTGCGCAGTAGATGGCCTCATATTAATAACCACCGACTCTTGCGGTGCACTTCTCTGGGACTCAGGATGCTTAATCTCCCAAGAATCCAGCTCATACGCAGTGTGCGCACGACTTTTGAGTAAAAGACGCCACCAGCTAGCAAAGCCGGCTGGTACAGCGAACACTAAACCCGGCAAACTTGCTCGGAGAATGCAGAGCGTAACTGTTGGCCCAATTGCCATACCACACACAAACACAACAGACACAACGACTAGAACGAGGGTTGTCAATCTGGGAAAAATAGTTACCACTCCACCAAATATCAGCGGAATCCCACTTGCGGCAAGCACAAGTAGCCACCACGGTACAAGAAGAGCACCGGCATTAGACGGACTTCCCACATCGCAAAATACGCGTCTCTGTTCAGTAAAATCTTTTGATATCGAAAGCCAACCCACCCCGAGGCTTCCCTGAATATTTGGCTGTGGACTCGACGCTGCTGTTACCCATGATGCCAAGTCCTGAATAGAAACAGCAGGCTTTTGCTTCAAACTCGGATTCCTCCAGTCCCAGACTTGTTGGCTTGTCCACCCTTGCGGCCCCCAGAGAAGCTCGGATCCATCCGGCACTACAATCTCCCAGACAACGCGGCTAAAAACTGACGATGACGGCATCGCAGGCCTTTGAAAACTAATCCAATCGAGCCCTTGTATTGCTCCCTTAACCAAACTTTCTTTTCGTGCCTGACGCACTTCTACTTCAACAAGATGAGTCCCGCTCGTTTGCTCTAAGTCGAGATCGATTCTTCCTGTAGCTTCATCTGCAGCACTCCACGGTGAACGATTGACTCGAGCTCTAGCTATCCGATCACCCACCATCTCACCCTTTTCTTGTTCCGCTGCAATAGGGAGCATGAGAGTCAGAGAATCGGAAGCGCTTGTCACGGCAAAGGCCCACTGATCAGACCGCATTGGGCCGCGAAGTGTTGTCCTAACCCAAGTTGCTTCCACGACGGTTTCACCGAGCAGAGCACTTTGGCTCTGGCTTATTGCTATATCGATTGTCTTTTGACCCTGAGAGGTGTTCCATGTCCTACCGAGTCCAATCGTCTGAAGATTTCCTTCTCGATTCCACCGCTCGTCGCGAACGTCAACATTTAATTCCTCAACTGAAGAAAGTGTTACTGATTGACGGCCGACAATTGCACCCGTCGGAAGCAGAAGAGGAATAGATATCGGAACTGTTGCCTCTTCCGGTATTTCAGGCATCTCCTCGCTATATCGTGTGACAAGTTCACCAGATCCAAACAATGGGCTGGGCAATAAGACTCGTACAACTCGCCAATCGCGCTCATTCCGATCCACTCCGGATTGGCTTTCCGGGTTATCATTTACAAATGCATCTGGCCCCAACTCGTTTATTCCAGAGGACTGGCTGATGACTTCGGGTGTCAATAACTGACCATTAAACCGCACTTCTATCCTGCCTGTCTCAGCAACACTTTGCGGTACCATCCACTCAACAAATTGAAGTGGAACGTGAGCCACGTTAAGCCGTATTGCCTGTTGCACGAGCACCTGACGTAAACCTACGTTCACCTGTGCAGTGACCGACGCATCAATCTGTTGATCGAGAATACGTCTTGTAGCTACAAAAGTTGATTTATCAGCCTGAACCCGATATGACATCCTCGGCAAATCAAAAGAAGAACTACTGGGTTGCAACGAAACCTGACGACTCATACCAGTAATTCGTTCTGTATCCGGAACTATCTCAATATCGCTCTCAGATGTAATACTCATACGAGCAGGGCCAACAAGGTCAGCTTCTGGAATGGGTGTGACCCAACGCAATTCATCGGTATTTGGATCGAGGTATTGACTGCACTGCAGTTCAACTACTACCTCTCCGGCTATAGGTTTGTTGAATGGCACCGTGACTACGCCAGAGACCTCTGATACAGATGCACTGTCAACGACACTGGACGGACCAACTGCCTCGACTTTCCAGCCAGGAACCAAAACACTCAGTTGCTTTGCTGCAACCCCACGAACAACAGCCTGCAGACGAATCGAAAGTTCTAATCTATTCCTGCTAACGTGGTAGACATACTCTGGCTCAACCACTAATTGACTTTTCCGCGGAAGCACTCGTAATGGCAGTGACATAGGTTGCGAGTCGAATGCAAATGCCGCAACAAAGCCCTCCTGCGAGAGTGTTGAAGGAGCATCAATCCGCCTGTTACCTGATTGATTTTTCCATTCAGCAGTCCAGTCTTCAGCAGTAGATATGCTAACCTGCCCCCATTGCCGCCATAATGGAACTTCTTCAATTGAGAAGCCACCAACATCAATCGGATTTTCGCTAGAAGTGTCGATGGCTCGCTCACAAACAAGCTCAAAAGAGGCATTACCGTCTTTTGTTTTATTAACCCGGACAACTACCTGTGGTCTTGAAGAAGAGCCACCACGGCTAAGTATTTTCGCATTACTCCCGACCGATCGCACCACCGAACGGGACGGCAACTGAACAGTGAAAAGCCCCTCTTTTTGCCCGAGATTCGTCAAAGCAAAGCTGGCTTTGATCGTTGCCAATCGCCCGTCTATTCGAACAACACTTTCAACTTTGCAGTCAGCAATCTTCCTTGCCGGTATTTCCCCACCAAGAGGCTCTTCTATTTGCAGACGTGTCGGGCCAACCGCACCACGAATTTCTACAACACTGCCCACCGCATCATCGTCTTCCTCAATCAACTGTATTGCAGGCTTGATGACACCAGCGTTGAATTTGACTAAAGGGTCGCGGCGTTGTGTCTCTATAGATATTTTTGAATCTGTAGCAGCTGGCAGCGTAAAGCTAAGCTGGTCGCGATCGAGTGAAACATCAACAGGAATCTGGCCTTTGAGAACAATAGTATGGGCTGTTTCACCCTCACCTTCTTCCACTCCTTCATCTTCAGCTTTTTCATCTCGTTCATTAACCCAGACAAGAAACCCTTTATCTAAGTTCAATCGTGAACTTGATATATTCTCTTGAAGAGATGATCGATCGTCTGAACTTTGGGGCAAGCCATTTCTAGGCGATGGATCAATCGTGACTACAACTTCTCCGTCCCCAATAACTACAGGCGGTTCTGAAATAATCAGTTCAGGCAGTTGTATTGGGAGCATATTCCAGCCTTGCCGCATGCTCCGCATAACGCACTCCACATTAATGTCAGCATATGCAACACTCTTCTCTGCTGGAGCCGGCAAGACGATTTTTATTCTAAGTTTCTCAAGTATAACTCCTGGCATCTCTGGTTGGGCTGGCAAACCATCACGCAACCGAACAAGATCTATAAAGTCTCGATAGCGAAATCCCGGAACCGGAATCAAACGGCCCAAGTCATCCTCCACGTAATATAGGTTTGGTTCTACCTGCATCACGTCTTGCGACTCAGGTTCCTCACGATCACCACGAGTCTCTTCTCCAAGACACATGCCTGACAAAAGACTGCCCACAAGACTGAAAAGAACCACCCATACGCAGCACCGGGGCAGCTGCGGGCAAAACCCGGGCAGCAAACTTTTCAAAACAGTACGCAGGCGTACTGTCCACATGTTATTTCGCTCCGTAATTCGGCTGGCCATGGCCAATGCCCTGCTACTTCCAAGTCTTGTGCGGTAATACAAAATGCTACAGAAACCTGTGCACTTGGTAATTTTTAACGGTTGCGCAAACTACCGCCTATTATGACCCTACAACGACGTGAAGGCCAAAGACTAGCGAAAACCTGTTTTCCAGGTGGTTTAAGGCCTAATGAATTGTGCATAAGTGACATGAACGGCACGTTCGGCCCACTCTCATCCAGTCAGCAAATCATAAAGCCCCATGGCTACTCGCTGATTAGCTGCAGCAACAAATGCAGGACGACTCAACGACACCGACGTCTGAGGCGGGAATTCACAGGAATCCTCTGGATGTCGACAAGGCATAACGACCGCCCCTGCCTCTAACGCAATTAACAATCCAGCAGCCACATCCCAGCACGCAATGCGACGCACCCAAAACCCATCAAGCCTGCCAGCCGCCAGGTAGGCCAGATTGATTGCCGTAGAGCCAGTCCTGCGTACGGAGTGAACATGCGGCACTATTGAGAGGAAGTCTGCCACTGCAACCGACTCACGATCCACGCGCGGCGGGAAACTCACGGCTACGAGGGCATCTGAGAGTTCAGGTGGGTCAGTCGTTTGAAGTACCGTGTTTTCAAGTCGAGCTCCTCCTCCACGAACGGCAGTGAAACACTCATCAGCCACCGGATCATAAATCGCTCCTGCTAGAACTTCATCGTCATAGGCCAAGGCTACTGAGACACAATAGGCAGGAAATCCATGAACGTAGTTACTTGTACCGTCAAGTGGATCCACTATCCAACGCAATGAAGGAACTGAAGAATCTTGATCGCCTTCTTCTCCAATAAATCCATGATTCGGAAATTTGCTGAGAAGAATTTCCCGAATTGTTTTCTGAGAAGCCAGATCTGCCTCGGTCACAAGATCTCTCGGACCCTTTGCAGAAACAGCAAATCGTCCTCGCCAATCCCGAAGAACATCACCCCCTGCGCGTGCTGCTACCTCTGCAAATTCGCCGTACTCATGCAGTTGTTCGGAACTCACCAGTTCTGAAGGAATATTCATTTACTTATTCTCCAACAGTTTTGTTCAATAAAAGTGTATTCATAAGAAACTCGTCCACCAGACCGGGGCGATGCAGCAGTGCAAGGATTCTAGTACTAGACGCGACAGACGTGGCTCTCAAACGCAACAAGCTAGAGCATGCGAAATACACATGCTCTCTCCCCGAAATACACATATCGGGCTTTAGAGCATAGAGACTCGTATTTACACTTTCGATCAACGACCTTGATGTAAACCTTTGCAGAAAACTTTCCAATAGACACGCTGTGGCAGCGAAGTGTGTATAACACTCTTTCGTTGGCTTCAAAATTCGTCAGCACGTCCGCTGCCTCACCAAGCTCGCAAATTTTGTTTCCAGTATGAAGATTGAGAAAAAAACTTCCAAAACGAACACTCGACTATCTGACGCAGATGCCTCAGAGGGCAAACTACTATCAACTGGCTTGGGGTGGACGCACCAGATTAGGTCGCTTACGACTCAGTTGGATTTAGAGACGCCGAGAACTGGTATAACGATAAAATCTGGGGATATATCACAGTCCATACTAGGTATCTGTTTTCCTCAGCAGACCCTCAAATTTTGCGATGGTTGGGTACGTGGGAATGATGCCACCGGGCTCTATCTAACAGACGACGCCCGTCAACTTAAAACCAGTGGCTTATGGAGGCGGCAGGGTACATGGTGCCCAACGAAAAACATTGAACAAGCTATTGCTGCAGAGTTGATTCTTTCCAACGAAACCCTTCGAGAAAAAAGTGATGGAGCCCTTGCTGTCGACAGCTCATTAGTAGCGACATCTGCACAGGCTGGAAGATGGTACGCCAACTCATTTCACTGGGAACCAGAAATACTAGGAACTTGTCAGTACTGGAGCCAGGGCGGAGGTCAAAACATAACAGTTCAATGCTATGTATTCCAACTTCCAGACACTGACGACACGGTTGCAATTTTCACTAGAAGTGACGAGATCTCTTACTCGGTGATGAGATCTGAACCTGCCAAGAAGGGTTGTGGGTCAGGTACGCGGAAATACCTGCTAAAAAGCTATTTATTTCCAACAATTATCGAAAAGGGAGTGCTTCATCGCGGTCGAATTTTAGGTGTCATAGGACCATCTCAGACCAAAAAAGGCTGGTGCATGGCCACAGCGGAGGCATTTGCACATCAACCAGCCCTTTTGCAGCAGCGGAATACAGCAGATTACCGGTACAGTTCTTCTCTAGATTTGGAAGACAAGGTAAGCCAAGTAAAGTTTACGGCGCAAGCCAGCCAAGTGACTCATAAGTCTTGTGAATGTTTCTCTTGGTCTCGGCAGTGTTAGCCCTACAGTGAAAGGGAGGAGACATGTTCGATCTGCTCTTTGTCGGCAATCCAGCGGTTAATGAGGCAATTGCGGAGCCCGAAGACATGCCGCAGTCACTTATTGCTCGACT
>Ga0114925_10001708_pt1 | contig 10967 bp, 11 predicted proteins | sample SumtaG_2_FD_87287 | JGI IMG/M metagenome (GOLD analysis project Ga0114925, IMG submission 87287) | Deep subsurface microbial communities from Indian Ocean to uncover new lineages of life (NeLLi) - Sumatra_00607 metaG | ecosystem: Environmental > Aquatic > Marine > Oceanic > Sediment | place...
CCAGCCTTTCGTCAAAGACCAGAATCTCAAAGTCACCAAGGTGCTTGAAGCTTTGAGCAAAGAGATCGGCGGTACAGTTGAGATCGGCGAGTACTTATACTACAAAGTAGGGGAAGAGATCGAGTAGGAAATCAGGCGGTGAACCTGTGTTTCGGCACACCTGAGTGGAGGTTCACAGTTTTTGTTTGAAGGAGTAGTCCAGATGGAAAGAGTACACAAGGAAACCGAAGAGAAGATGAAAAAAGCGGTGAAGGCTCTGGAGGATGAGTTTAAAACGATCCGTACGGGCAGGGCATCCACCGTACTGTTTGAGAACATCAGGGTGGACTACTACGACCAGAAGGTTCCCCTGAATCAGGTGGCGACCATCTCGGTGCCCGAGGCGCGTCTGGTCGTCATTCAGCCCTGGGATCGCTCCGTTTTATCGGGAATAGAAAAGGCTATCCAGAAATCGGAACTTTCCGTGAATCCCAACAACGACGGGAAAGTTATCCGAATAAACATTCCTCCTTTAACTGAGGAACGGCGCAAGGAGCTGGCCAAGGTCGCCCGAAACATAGCGGAGAAGAGCAGAATCGCTGTTCGCAACATTCGCCGGGACGGAAATGATGAGCTCAAGAACCTCCAAAAGGCTTCTGAAATCAGTGAAGATCAATCCAAGCGCGGACAGGAGGATGTTCAAAAACTTACCGACAAGTATATCGAAGAGGTGAACGCGATCGTGGAGGCCAAAGAGAAGGAAATAATGGAAATCTGATGACTAGGGAAACCTTTTCCCCCCTTCCGCAGCACGTGGGCATCATCATGGACGGAAACGGAAGGTGGGCTCAACGCCAGGGAAAAGCCCGCACTCGGGGGCACCTCGAGGGTGTGAAGGCTGCCAAGAGAATTGTTCGCGCCGCTTTGAAAGCCGGCCTGCGCTATATCACACTGTTCACCTTCTCTACTGAGAACTGGAAACGCACCAGCAAAGAAGTCTCCTACCTCATGTTTCTTATAAAAAGCCATCTCCGTAGGGAGTTCAAGTTCTACCAAGACAACGAGATCCGTGTGGTCAGCTCTGGAAATATCAGTCGGCTGCCCAAGGACGTTGCACAGGAGCTCGAAAGAGTCACCCGGGAAACCGCTCACTTCGACAGGATGACCTTGAATCTAGCAATCGATTACGGCGGTAGGGACGAGATCCTGCGTGCCGTCAACCGTACTCTGGAAGAAGGGAAAAACGGCGACATCTCCGAGGAAGATATTCGATCCCATCTTGATCACCCGGAGATTCCCGACCCCGACCTGATCATTCGTACAGGGGAAGAATGCCGTATCAGCAATTTTCTGATCTGGCAAATGGCCTATTCCGAGCTGTACTTCAGCTCAAAGATGTGGCCCGATTGGGATGAGACAGACTTGGCTGAGGCACTCCAATTGTACGGAGGTCGGGAACGCCGCTATGGCGCTCAGAAATCGTCGGAGCACTCATCAATAGGATCGGGTTACGTAACCGCGGGGATGCGGTAACTACAGTATCCATTATCATGAGCGGCAGTTCCTTCTTGGTGAGAACGGCAACCGTTGTTGTTGCCCTTCCTCTCTTTTTCCTGTTGATCTTCATCCTTCCCCACTACAATCACCTGGTTCTGAACATCGGCGCGGTCCTGATCTCCGGTGTTGGAGCCAGGGAAGTGGAGAAACTGCTCGTAAAACGGGGGATCCCGACCTTTGCCTTCCTTTTCCCTTTAGCCGCATTGATCCCCGCGATTACCTATCTGGAGGTGATAGGGGTTGTTTCCCCCCGGTGGTCTTTAGCCGTTCCGACCGGGTTGGTGGTCCTGGTACTGCTGCGCTCCCTTTGGGTGCGGGGTCCGCAGGACCTGGCTCCTCTGCTTCAGAGGATCTCGACCTCTCTGTTGGTGCTGATCTATCCGGCTCTGTTCCTGTCCTTCATCGTTCGGCTCAGCGCACTGGAGAACGCCAGCCTGGTATTGTTCTTCTTTTTCAGCATCAACTTCGCCAACGATATTATGGCCTACCTGGTCGGTATGTTCGTTGGCCGGGGCACCAAGTTGAACTATCCCATTAGTCCGAACAAATCCGCCCTCGGATTTGCGGCCGGGGTCCTATCATCCGTAGGGATCGCAGTTTTATTCAAAGCCCTGTTTCCCCAGCTGCTGCCCTTTCGTTACCCGATTACCGCTTTGTTCGGGGCCGCCATGGGAGTTTTCACAATTGCGGGGGACCTGGTGGAGTCGGCTCTAAAACGTTCGGCGGAAGTCAAGGATTCAGGGGAGATCATTCCCGGTCGGGGAGGGATCCTCGATTCCATCGACTCCTGGCTTTTCACCGCTCCGATGTTCTACTTTGTCTTTCTGCTCATTTCGCGGTAAATTTGAGAAATAGGCGGCGAGGGTTGAACAGAAAAAAAGTTATTGTGCTGGGAAGCACAGGCTCGATAGGAAAAAACACTCTCAAGGTAGTTGAAGCACTTGAGCCGGATTTCGATGTTGTAGCGCTAGGCTGCCGCAGCAATGTTCGGAGTCTCGCTGGACAAGTGCGGGAGTTCTCCCCTCGGGCAGTTGCCGTTGCCGGAACCCTCGACCGAGAGGCTGAACGAAGTCTGTCGGAACTGGGGCAGGTACGGTTGTATCGGGGAGAGGAAGGGCTGCTCGAGATGATAGCCGAAACCGAGGCCGACCTGGTGGTCAATGGGATATCCGGCTCCAAAGGACTGCTTCCCTCGATGAAAAGCCTGGAGACGGGGAAAAACCTGGCCCTGGCGAACAAAGAGACCATCGTGATGGCCGGTACCCTGGTTTCGGACCTGGCTCGTCGAATCGGAGTTGAACTGCTGCCTGTTGACTCGGAGCACCATGCGGTTTATACGCTCTTACACAACCGCAAGAAGGAGGAGGTGCAAGAGATCATTCTCACAGCTTCCGGAGGAGCATTCCGAGATCTCTCCTACGAACAGTTGAAGCATGTACGACTCGAGGATGCAGTAACACACCCCAACTGGAATATGGGGGCAAAAATAACCGTGGATTCGGCCACGATGGCCAACAAAGGGCTAGAAGTCATCGAAGCTCACTACCTTTTCGACTTCCCTGTTTCAGCGATCAAGGTGTTGATCCATCCGCAGAGCTATGTTCACTCCCTGGTTCGTACAACGGATGGTTTCCTCTACGCCCAGATCAGTCGGCCGGATATGCGCCTGTCGATTCAGGACGCGCTGACCTATCCTCGATTGCAGCGATCCTGCATTGAACCCTTCGAGCTAACGGGCAAGAGTTTGAGCTTCGAGCCGGTGGATCCACGGAAGTATAGGTTGCTCTCCCTGGCCTACGAGGCTGTCGAGCGCTCGGGAGGATACGCAATCGCCTACAACGCCGCCAATGAGGTAGCGGTGGAACAGTTCCTGAGCCGAGGGATCTCGTTTCTGGAGATTTCTTCGCTGGTGGAGGACACCCTGCAGGACGATTGGAGTGGTTTGACGAGTAGGATCGAGGAGATACTTCAGGTCGATCAGGAGGCGAGACGGAGAACCGTAGAAATTTTAAAAAAGATGAAAAGGATTGCTTGAAGTGATAGTAACAATAATTTTCGGAGTCGTTGGTTTCGGTATCATGGTGTTCGTGCATGAGCTTGGGCACTTCATCGCGGCCAAGCGGGTAGGGATCGGAGTCGAAGTCTTTTCCCTGGGTTGGGGAAAGAAGATCGTCGGTTTTGACTACAAAGGCACGAATTACCGCATTTCCATGCTCCCCTTCGGCGGCTATTGCAAGATGAAGGGAGAAGATCCGTACAGTTTGCAGGAGCAGCGGGAGGACGGCTCCTTCTTCGAAGCCCGTCCGTGGAAGCGGATCGTGACCTCCGCCGCCGGACCGATGGCGAACGTGCTGTTCGCGGTTCTCGTCCTTGCTTTGATTTGGTGGACCGGCTTCAATGTGCATACGGATGGAAACCGGATCGTCTTGGTGTCGGATTACAGTTTGGACGGTTTTTCCGAGCTGCCTCCTGCCACCCAGGCCGGCCTGAAGAGCGGCGACAGAATCATCGCCATCGATGGCCAGCCGGTGAATCATTTCCAGGACCTCCTGAAAACTGTGGCCACCGCCCCGAACGAGCAGCTTGTGCTGACAATTCTGCGGGAGGACAGGCAGCTTCAGATAGCCCTGACACCCCAACTGGACCTCGATACGGGAGCGGGCAGGATCGGTGTCTATGCCTGGAGAGATCCCATCGCGGACAAAGTCGACTCGGGCGGCTCGGCAGCCTTGGCGGGTCTGCAGCGGGGAGATCTCATCGTTGCAGCCGGAGGTCAGCCTGTTCGCCATACCATAGATTTATATCAGCAGCTGGGGGACAGACCGGAAACGCTGGAGATCCGCTATCGAAGAGACGGGACCGAAATAAATGCGACTCTTGTTCTGGATTATGATGAACAGGGAATCGCCAAGCTGGGTCTGAATTTTGCCGTGGATGTTTATCCCTCTCAACGGGTCGGACCGATTGGAGCACTGCGTAAGGGCATCGAGGAGAGCTGGGATACCTTCCTAATCACGGTGAAGGGGATCGGCCTGTTGTTTCAGGGGATCAACTTGAGAAACGCCGTTGCCGGACCCCTGCGCATCACCTACTATGTCGGTTCGGTAGCCACCAGCGGTTTCAGCATAGGTTTCGCCCAAGGGATAGTGTCCTACTTTCGCTTCCTCTGCCTGTTGAGCATCGTGCTGTTCATCATCAATCTCCTGCCCATCCCGGGTCTGGATGGCGGGCAGATTCTCGTGTTTACTTTAGAAATCCTACGGAGAAAACCCCTGCAGCCGAAAGTGATTGCCCGTATACAAATGATCAGCTTCTCCTTCATCATTCTGATCGCGGTGGTGGTCACCTTCAGCGACATCCTTTTTTTCATGGGGAGGTGAGGGATGAAGCGCCGAATCGTCTGTTTCTGCGAGCACAGTTTCGATGCAGATATTCCCCTTTCGATCGACCTGGGTAAAGAACCCGAGGTGGAGCAGGCGATCATCAGTGGGGAGTTCCTCAATATCCACTGTCCGAATTGTGGTAAGGTGCTGAAACCGGAGTTCCCCGTTTTCATTGACGATCCCCAGGCCGAGAACAGTATCTTTTTCGTTCCCGAGTTGGATCGGAGTATGTATTTCAGAGGTGCCCTGTCCTACAGCCTTCGCGAGGCGAATCGGGTCGCGATCGGATATGAGGAGCTGGTGGAGAAATTCCTGATCAAACGGCACAATCTCGATGACCGGGTGGTGGAGATCGTGAAGTACTTCCTGCTGAGCAAGATCATGGAGGACTACTCCGGCGACAAGGAGGTGCGCATCCTTTTCAGCAAACGGGAAGAGGATGCGGTGTTGTTTACCGTACTGGGCCTGAAGGAGGATGAGGTTGGGGTCTTGAAAGTCCCCATGGAAACGGTCCACAAAGGCGAGTCCCAGCTGGAGGAGAAGAAGCGCCAGGAACCATTCTCCGAAATCCTCAAAGCGCCCTATGTCTCGATCAATAATTTATTTGTGGAAGGTTCAGATTGAAACGACGAATCGTTTGCTTTCTGTTGCTGCTTCTATCTTCTCCTCTGCTCATCTCACAGCAGCGGTGGGTCCCGATTGATCTCAGCCATTTCGGCAGGATCACCGACCTGGTGTACGACGGTGAGCGGCATCTGTTGTTCAGCGCCGGAGAAGACGGAACGGTGCGCATTTGGAATACGGAGGAAAAGCGGCTTCTCGGGACGGTGCGGATCTCCCACAGGCCGGTTGAGCGGCTGGCGGTTCATCCCAGTCGACCCCATTTCGCTGTCCTGGTAGGGGAGGCTCTCCAGGCCGGTACCCTGGAAGTTTGGGACTGGCAGCGCGGGCAACGGTTGTTTGCCGTCGAATCGGACAAACAACTGATGTACTTCGCCTATTCCCCTCAGGGTACCTATCTGTTTTACAGCCAGGCCGATTACAAGAGCCTGACCGCTGTGAATCCCAAAACAGGGCGAGTTCTGCCCTACATGGGGAGAGGCTTCGGGATCGTGTCCTATTTTACAGTAGCCCGAAACGAAGGAAACATCATGACCTATCAGCCCTCCGGATTCATTACTTATTGGGATATCCGGACGGGGCGGATGATCAAGCAGGTCAGGGCTCCGGCAAATCTGGAACAGATTCGCATCTCTCCGAACAACCGCTACATCGTCGCCTCTACGGGACAAGAGTTGGTACTGGTAGATGTGTTGAGCGGAGTGACTGTGGACAGCACTCGGGTGGCGGGAATCGTGGATCTCTCTTTTTCTCCGATTGGAAACGAAATTTCCGGGGTGGTGGAGACTGAAAACGGTGCGGTGGTGAAAAAGTGGTACTTCGGAGGCAAATACCTGATCGAGCTGACCACGGCGTTTGTGACCCGTTTTCCTCAAGCGAGCTGCCTCGTCTACAGTGACCGAGATCTATATCTGGCCACTTCCGACGGTAGCATCTCGGTGGTCGCGCCTGGCGGAAATGTATCCCGGGTAGCGGAAAACAGGCGCATGGAGATTTATGACCTTGCCTTCTTTGGAAGCACCTTGGCGGTCGCTTCGATTAGTGAAATTTCGATCTTTGATTCGGAGTTTTTCCTGCGGCCTTATAATGATGAGCAGGATGCGGATATGGAAGTCCGGGAGCTTCGCTTCCCGAATCCATTTGGCTCTTCCCTTGGGATCACCTACCTGGATAGTCAACGCCTGCTCCTGTGGCGCAAGGGGGAGGAGGGTAAACTGGCCTTACTCAACACCTGGTACGATGGAATCCAGGATCTGCCCGTAGTATTTGAATCGCCGATCCGTCAAGTGTCGGTTTCCAGTCAAGGCATTGTTGTGGTGGAGGAGAGCGGACGCTGCCGCATCCTGGACCCCAATACCTTTGCCACCACCTTCGAATACAATTCCCCCGGAATGAACAAGCTCATTTTCACCTTCGGGGATATCCTTATTGGTGCAAAAACGAGCTTATCGACGTTCGGCGGACCCCTTCTGCAGATCAATCGCCGAACAGGGGAGACTGTGCCCATACAGGATCCCAGTCTCTTTGTCTACGACATTCTCTACAGAGGGACGGGGCGCAGCGGCGAGCTGTACAGTCTGGCAGTGGAGCAGAGGGCGGGGCAGGTTCGCACCGTTGTAAAGGTTCACTCCGGATTTGCCTTCGAACGGAGTAGGATTCTGCAGCATTTCGAGGGTGAGGATCTTGGGGCAACTCTTGCAGGGGATGATTCGGGAAGAGTGTACACGACCCTCGGCTATGAATCGGTAGGGGTGTTTAGCGGGTCTCAATCCGGAGACCTTGAAGCTTCCGGACAGATACCGCGGTTCCTGTATGTGCATGATGAGAAAATATTTTCCCTGAATCGGGATTCTTCGATCTCTGTGTGGGAAATCCTCTCGCGACGGCTGTTGTTAAATATTCACTTCTTCGATGATGGATCGTGGACAGCTCTGACGCCGGCCGGCGGGATTCGCCTCAGTCGTGAGGGGGATTGGTTCTAACCTTGAGGATGCCATCGGTAACAGCTCTGCGGATCTCCCGAAGATAGGCGCTGCGCTCTCGGCTGTGTACGTACACCGTATCGAGTAGAGATACCCGATATCGGGGTCGGACCCTGTTCAAAGCGTAGGCTGCGACATCCAGGATGCACTCGGAACAGGTGCACAGGTCCGGATATTCGGGAAGCTGCCGACCTATCTCGGCGACGACCAGCTCCTCAGTCTCGTTTACCAGACTTTCAAAGTTATACTGATCCTCAAACACCATACCTTAAGTATCTACACCCTTGGTCATATTTTCAAACTTCGTGTACTCCGGAATGAAAGCGATTTTCATACTGCCTACCGGCCCGTTTCTCTGTTTGGCCACGATCAGGTCGGTCTCAATATTGCGAGGCAGGTCCTCACTATCTCCGGAGAGTCGTTCCCGATGCAGAAAGATCACCACGTCCGCATCCTGCTCTATTGAACCTGATTCCCGCAGATCCGCCAGGTTGGGTTGCTTGCCTTCGCTCTCCCGCCGCACCTGGGACAGAGCGACGACCGGAATATCCAGCTCTCTGGCCAGAGCTTTTAGGGAGCGGCTGATCTCGGCGATCTGTTCGTGGCGGGGGAGTTCTTTGTTTTCCGACGTGATCAGAGTCAGGTAGTCGATGAATATGATGGCAACGTTGAACTGATGCCGCATACGCCGGGCCAGAGCCCGCAAATCCAAGAGCCGGAGAGAAGGCGAATCCTCGACGTACAGCGGGGCCTCGTAGATCTTGCTCGCTGCTTCTGTCAGCTTGTGAAAATCCGACGGTTTCAAGAATCCCGAGCGCAGGCTGTTGGAACGGATTCGGGCTTCACTGGCCAGCATTCTCTGCATCAGAGCCATGCTCGACATTTCCAGGGTAAAGAAGCCGACGGGGAACTTGTTGTGAATCGCCATGTTTGCCGCCATGGTCAGGGCAAGGGCGGTTTTACCGACAGAAGGCCGTGCCCCGATAACGATAAACTCGGAGTTCTGAAATCCGCTGGTCAGCATGTCAAGCTCAGAAAATCCGGAAGGGATCCCGATGTAGGCATCCTTGGTATGGTAGAGTTTCTCGATCGCTTCGATGGTTTTGGCGACAATCTCCTTGGCAGGTTGAAAGGTACCGGAGTGCTGCTTATCCGTGATTTCGAAGATCTGCCTCTCCGCCTCTTCGATGATCAGTCGCACTTCCCGGCTGTCGTCGTAGGAGTCGGAGACGATGGAAGAGGCAATTCGGGCCAGATGCCGGCGTATACTGCAGTCCTGAACGATCTGGGCATAGTAGCGGACGTTGGCACTGGTGGGGACGGCAGAGGTAAGCCGGGACACATATGCCGCCCCGCCGCTGGCTTCGAGGAGCTTGTCGTTCTTCAGTTCCTCTGTCAGGGTGATCAGGTCAATTGCTTCGTTTCTGTCGAAAAGGTTGAGGATGGCCTGATAGATCCGCTGGTGAGCCGTTTTGTAGAAATCTTCAGATCTCAGGTAGTGGATCACCGTGCCGAGAGCTTCTGTGTCGAGCAGCAGCGCCCCCAATGTGGCGATCTCGGCATCCTGGTTGTTGGGAGGAATCTTATCTTTTAGGCCCGTTGTTGCCATGGGCAGTACCTATTTCTCTTCAGCAGCCTCTACCAGAACGTTGATCTGTGCTTCTTCGTTGCCGTACAGCTTTACCTTCACCGTGTAGTTGCCCACCACACGGATATTGTGTTCCGGAACCTCAATCCGTTTCTTCTCGATAGTGTAGCCCCGGTTTTCAAGTTCCTGAACCACCATGGCATTGTTTACCGAGCCGAACAGCTTTCCGCTGTCCCGGCAGGCATGGTAAAAGTGAGCTCTTCGCTCTCCAGCCTCTCCTTGATGCCCATCGCCTCCTTGCGCTTCTCCTCTTTGCGCTGCTCGATCGCGGCTCGACGGCTCTCGATCTGGGTGAGGTTATGTTTCGTGTAAGCCAGGGCAAATTTCTTCGGGATAAGGTAATTCCGGGCATACCCGTTGGTTACATCCCGGATGTCCCCCTCTTCACCCAAACCGGCGACGTCATGATTTAAGATCACTTTCATATCGTTATACTTTGCTCCTTTCCTCTCTGCGATATTTCAGCCATGTTTCCGACACGCCCAATCCGGGAACCAGGATCAGGATGATAAAATTGATACGTGGGGTCATCGCCAGGATAATGATAGCCAGGATCAACAGCCAGCGAAACCCCGTGGGGATTTTGAGTTTCTTCAGTAAAAACCGGAGGATTCCCAACCCGACGACTCCGTAGAGGAAGACCAGAATGAGTAGAGAATTCCAAGCCAGAATTTCCAAGAATTCCACGGGCACGAGCAGAGTTCCCAAAACCAGACCCAGGCTTACGATCAAGGGCCAGACATAAGTATCGGGCAGCTTGAAATCCGCGACTCGGGATAACCCGTGACTCTTGCCCACAGTGCGGGCTCCGATAACCGTTCCCAGCCACCAGGAGAAGGTAAGCAGAAGGAAATAGTCGAAAAGGAAACTGCGCAGCAAGAAGGTGCTGCTGACTTGCATCAAGGATTCCGCCTGGAACACCCCCGATCCGGACAGGAGGTTGAACGCCTCAGCCTCGCTGAATGCTCTGTTCAGATTCGAAGCAAGGGCTGAAAAGATTTCCTGCATTCCCAAAATGAACTCTTCGTTGCCTCGCAGATACAGAATCACCGGGACCGACAGCACCCCGGCTGCACCGGTTGTGATCAGTAGCCTCAGGACCCTGGGAAAGCGATAACTTTCGAAATCGGAGCTCAGTTCGGGGAGCTGGATCAATACGAGCCCTCCCATGAGAGAGAGCACGGTCGCTATTTCCACAAGGAGAAAGGGCGCAGCCGCCGGATCCTGCGTTCGTCCAAGGAGGATGAGCTTCACAATTATGATGATGGTCAAGGCCAGACCCAGAGTGATCGCGAAGCTTTTGCTACCCTTCCTAATGAGCACCACTTGTAGGGGGATGAGGAACAAAACAAACCCCATCCCCAAGTGGTAGAGCAGAGTCGATACGGCAGCAAAGATGAGAGCTTCGATCACCGTTACTTCTCGACGAACGGAAGTAGTGCTAATATCCTTGCTTGTTTGATGGCTCTGGACAGCTGGCGCTGATGCTTGGGGCAGGTCCCGGTGATGCGGCGAGGTAGTATTTTCCCCCGATCGGTGATGAAACGCCGGAGGGTGTCCGCCTCGCGATAACTGACCGTAATCTTTTTGCTACAGAACTTACAGTATTTCCTTCTATAGAAGCTTCGGTAGCGACCTCTGCCGCCGCCTCCCCCGGGTGGTCGCCGCGGCCTTGAATCTCTGTCGTCCCGGTTGTAGGGGCGTCCTCGCCGTCGATCATCACTCGGTTCTAAACGGGTCTCGGTGCTTTTGGTTCTCTCCTGCTCCGGCTCTTTCCTGCTCGGTGCTTCGGCGGTC
>Ga0114925_10001710_pt1 | contig 10965 bp, 8 predicted proteins | sample SumtaG_2_FD_87287 | JGI IMG/M metagenome (GOLD analysis project Ga0114925, IMG submission 87287) | Deep subsurface microbial communities from Indian Ocean to uncover new lineages of life (NeLLi) - Sumatra_00607 metaG | ecosystem: Environmental > Aquatic > Marine > Oceanic > Sediment | place...
TCTGGCTTGTAGTTTGATGAAAGAACATGTTCTCAATGCATTAGATGTTTTGCTTGATATGTCAGCTATAAGATCGGGAATTCATACAGATCCGCTATTGCAGGAAGCGGCTGCTGTTTGATCATAAAGCTGGTAAGGCATAATGTGTTATTCCCTAAATCCGGGTTGGCCGGATTAGGATCAACATTTATTTTTTAAAGGGGGTGTTAAAATGAAAAAGAGTTTATTTAGAGGTTCTTTGGTAGTTGGTTTGTTGGCCATTTTTTTGTTACCCGCAAATGCTATGGCTGAATCAAAGTCCAAAATGCACATAAAATTTAGCACATGGCATCCACCTGTGGCCAGAGAGGTGAAAACGGTTTTTACGCCAATGCTCGAGAAACTGAAAGCAAAGAGTAATGGCCGGATAACTTACACCATGTATGCTGGTGGCGCTCTTGGTAAAGGCCCGGAGCACTACGATATAGTGAAAAAAGGTCTTTCTGATATGGGCTATTTTACTGCCACATGGACACCAGGACGGTTCCCTTTAAGTGATGTGCTATCGCTGGCTGTCGCGGTGGATGGCAAAGATGTGGGTGTTGATATTGGGAATGCCATGTACAAGCGCATCCTAAAGCAAGAATTTCCTGGTGTGGAAATGATCGAATTGAACGGATGCATTTCGGCCTACCTGTGGACCAGGAAGCCGGTGAAGACGCTCGAAGACTGTAAAGGTCTCAGGCTACGATCACCGGGCGGTCACCAGACTAATTACATCAAGGCAATAGGAGCTGAGCCGGTTTTCATGCCCCTTGGGGATGTCTACCTGGCCTTGGAGACCGGGACCATAGATGGGCTCGTGACCTGTCCACCCCTTGTCCTGGCCTTTAAACTCTATGAGGTCGCAAAATATGGAACACTGTGCACCTTTGGTTGTGTTACCGAAGGTATTATCATAAATGAAAAAAGCTGGAAAAAAACACCTGACGACCTGAAACCGATTATTAAGGAGGTCTGCAGCAATCCCTTCCGTACCACAGGCGGGTTGACTCGTGACGTTTACAAGGTCATGATGAAGCAAATCACTGACAAAGGAGTTAAACTGTATACCCTGCCTGAAAAAGAGGCGAACCGTTGGTACAAAGGATTTCAGGAAGAGACCAAAAAATGGGTCAAAGCCTTAGAGGCCAAAGGACTTCCCGCAAAAAAGACTGTTATCATGTACAACGAGGAGTGCGAGAAGAGAGGCGTAAAATGTGTCGCATTTCCGCCTGAATGGAAAAAGTAATTTAACTGATTTAAATACCAGATCATGTCCATCTGACAATGCAAGATGGACATGACGGCGTTTTTCAACCGAAAATCGACACAATACAAACATGGAATTATTAACCTCAATAAGGAAGGTGATACAGCGGTTAACACGTTTCTTATGCTATGTGGGTATGTTTCTGCTCATCCCGATGATGTTGCTCACTGCCGGTGATGTGATAGGCCGGGTCATATGGGCCCGGCCTATCCCTGGCGCAGTTGAGTTATCCAGTTATATGTTGGCCGTCTTTATCCTTATGGGCATTGCATATACTTACCAGGTAAAAGGGCATGTACGTGTATCTATGCTTGTATCTCGACTCCCTGAACAGGCACAATCAATCCTTGATATTATTACAATACTTTTAAGTCTATTCATTATCTCGATATTGGCCTGGCAGGGCTGGGTCGTAGGAATAGAAGAACGAACCGTTTCAGACATGCTGAGGATACCACAGTTACCGTTTAGGTTACTGGTCTCAATAGCAGCTCTCTTCCTCTGCCTGGAACTCTTGATTGACCTGACAGTTTCCGTGGAAAAACTTATAAGGAGATAGCATTGGACCCTGTAATTGCAGGTGTGATTGGCACTTTTCTCGTATTCTTTTTGCTGTTCTTGGGAATGCCCATTGCATTTGCCTTGATGTTTGTAGGCTTTGCGGGAATCGGTTATCTGGCGTCTATTGAGGCAGCGTTACCAGTGGTAGCGAGGACCGTCTATGAGGTCTCGGCCTATTATCCTTATACAGTTATCCCTCTCTTTATTGTTATGGGAGGGTTTGCCGGCAGCTCCGGCATGACTAAAGACTTGTATGCAACCTTTGACAAGTGGTTTAGAAAGTTGCCCGGGGGACTGGCAATTGCCACAATTGGTGCCTGTGCCGGGTTTGCGGCTGTCTCAGGGTCTTCTGTGGCCACCGCTGCTACCATGGGGACGGTTGCTCTTCCGGAAATGAAGCGCTTTAACTATCACCCGAGGCTCGCAACGGGGAGTGTTGCAGCCGGTGGCACCCTGGGTTTTTTGATACCACCGAGTATCGGGTTCATTGTCTATGGTATGCTGACGGAGCAGTCTATTGGGAGGCTCCTGGTTGCTGGAATGATACCGGGGTTGATTCTGGCAGTAGCCTATATAGGAATCGTTGTGGCCTGGGTGAAGATGAACCCGAGTATGGCCCCTGCCATTCCTGAAGTCGTCAGTTGGCAAGAGAAGTTCTCATCATTGTTGGGCATATGGGAGCCGCTTGCTATCTTTCTCGTTGTGATGGGTGGTATCTATGCGGGGTTTTTTACCCCAACTGAGGCCGGTGCAATAGGTGCGACGGTCCTGTTTTTGGTCGCTCTGATAAAAAGGAAACTGACTTTGCAGAATCTGGCAGGTGCTTTGCTGGAGGCCGTACGCATTTCGGTCATGGTGCTGTTCCTTGTGGCCAGTGCAAATGTTTTTAGCTACTTCCTTGCACTGTCCACAATCCCCGTGAAAGTGGCTATGTGGGCATCTGGTCTTGAAGTGTCCCCATACGTGATTCATACAATTATTGTTATCATCTATCTGTTTTTGGGTTGCTTCCTGGATGCTATTTCAATGATGGTGTTGACCATACCAGTTATTTTCCCGATTATTTTGGCCCTTGGCTTTGATCCCATATGGTTTGGCGTAATCGCTGTGCTGATGATGGAAGCAGGCCTGATCACCCCACCAATGGGGCTCAATATATTTACTGTTGCCGGAGTTGCAAAAGACGTTCCTGTAGAGACGATCTTCCGGGGTGTTGCTCCTTTTCTATTATCAATATTTGCAATTGTGATTCTTATTACAATTTTCCCTAAACTTGCCCTTCTTCTACCTGGAATGATGCTAAGGTAGGCTAAAAAGTATCCACGTCTTAGAGTGATATTAACTTGAATAAATAGGAGCAATTTATGTCATTGATTCCCGAAGAAAAAAAACATTATGGAAAATTGAAATTACTTATAGATGGGAAGTGGATTGATTCTCAGTCTACCGAAATCCAGGAGACAACAAATCCTGCCACAGGCGAGGTAATCGCAGAGTTTCCCTCTGCCACAAAAGAAGAAGCACGTGCAGCGGTGGAGGCTGCCCATAGGGCCTTTCAGACATGGAAAGACGTTTCTCTACGGGACAGGGCGCGTTTGCTCTTTGGTATGCATGCAAAATTTGAAGAACATTATGATGAACTCTGCCGTATTCTTACGCAGGATCATGGGAGGACCATCGGCGAGGCTAAGGGTTCTGTGAGCAGGGTCATTGAGAACATTGAATCAGCATGTTCCGCCCTGTATGGTCTGGCCAGGCGGAACGAGCACATAGATCAACTTGCTAATGGTATTGATCAATACCTTGTCTGGGAACCTCTGGGCGCTTTTCTAATTATCACGCCGGGCAACATTCCCATGCACGCCTGGTCATCATTCGTCCCGTATGCAATGGCTGCAGGCTGTACAGTTGTGGTAAGCCCGAGCAGGCAGGCCCCTGTGGCTTCTGAGATCATTTCCAGGGTGGCTGTGGAGGCCGGTTATCCTCCAGGTGTAATCAACGTGGTTCATGGCGGCAGGAATATCAACAAATTAATCTTGGAACAGCCGGAGATTAAGGGGGTCGGCTTCATCGGTTCCAACCGGGCAGGCTGGGAACTTTTTGCCCAGTGCGGGAAACTCGGGAAGACCTCTTCCATTAACGGAAATGGAAAAAACCATGTAGTAATTATGCCGGATGCCGATATAGACGAATCTGTTCGATGGCTTCTGAGGGGCTGTTTTGGTATGACCGGGCAGCGGTGCTTGGGTGTTGATAACGTAGTCATCATAGGGGACATCTACGATGAGGTGAAAAGCAAGTTCAAAGAAGCGGCCTCGAGCATGAAGCTCGGTTACGGGCTTGATGAAGATACGGAATTAGGTCCCTATACGACCCGGGCGGGCAAGGAGAAAATCCTGGACTGGATCGACAAGTCCCTATCAGAGGGAGCTAAAATGGTTTATGACGGAAGAACGGTCAAGGTTGACCAATACCCTGATGGCTACTTCCTTGCCCCCACTATTCTTGAAGATGTAAATGTTGACATGTCCACGGCCAAAGAAGAAGCCTTTGGTGCGGTGGCAGCTCTTATCAGGGGCGATAGCCTGGATCAGGCCATAGAGTGGATTAATACCAAGACCAATCTCGGGCACTCAGCAGCCATCATGACGACAAACGGTAAAAACGCGCGCAAGTTCATTAGGGAGTGCAATGTAGGCAATATCGCTGTGAATCTGGGAGTTGCACAACCCTATGCCTTTTTCCCGTTAGGATCCAGAAGGGAATCCTTTGTGGGAACAGCAAAGTCAAGGATGGCCTCTATGAGGATGTTCATGGATGAGAAGACTGTTGTCTCGCGCTGGGTTTAGGAAATGTCATCAAGGTAGTTGTATATTGCTAATATTTGGCATCTTGACAGGATAAATCGTTTTCATTGTTATCTTGCCGAAAAAAGAGATAAAAGATGTTCAAAAATATTAACAAGGTCATACCAAAAATCGGTGCATCGGATTTAGTTAGAGGCCGTACCCTTTTTAGTGAAGATATCCCACTTGATAATCCCATAGTTCTCCGTGTTTTCAGGAGTAAAAGGGCCCATGCTAAGATTGTTGAACTTGATATAGAGAAAGCCCTTCAGATACCCGGAGTTATAGGTGTCTTGACAGCCGCAGATATCCCGGGCAGGAATTTACACGGTATCATTAATAAAGACCAACCGGTGTTAGCTCAAGACAGAGTTCGCTTTGTAGGGGAGGCCATTGCCCTTGTGGCAGCCGAAGATGAGGAAGCCGCTCAGAATGGAATCAACGCCATTCATATCAAATACAAAAATCTACTCCCCGTTTTTGCTCCAGAAAAAGCCATGGAAGATGATGCCCCCCTTATCCATGACAAAGGTAATGTTCTCTTTCGTAGAACCATTCGAAAGGGCAATGTGGAAGAGGGTTTTTCCAAAAGCCATGTCGTGGTGAAAAGGACCTATCATACGCCCTGCCTTGAACATACCTATATGGAACCCGATGCAGGGGCAGGTTATGTGGATGAGGATGGGACATTGGTTATTTATGCTTCCACGCAAAATCCTCATTACGATCACGAAGAGGTCTTTGAAATTTTGGGACTGGATGGGGAGCAAGTCCGGATCATTCAAGCAGCCACAGGAGGAGCATTTGGCTCTAAGCTGGATTTGACGGTCCAGGGATTCATCGGGTTGGCCCTCTATCATTTCAATAGAGCAGCACGTCTTGTTTATACTCGTGAGGAATCATTTCTGGCGACAAGCAAACGGCACCCACTCAAGATGGAAATGGAGAGCGGCGTTGGAAAAGATGGCAAGCTATTAGCTTTGAAGGCAAAGATCATCTGTGACACCGGGGCTTATGCTTCATATGGAATAGCAGTGGCAACGCGAGCGGCTGTCCATGCCACTGGGCCCTATGAGGTTGAGAATGTAGAGGTGGAAAGTTTAGCCGTCTACACGAACAATCCTGTGGCAGGAGCTATGCGCGGGTTTGGTGCCCCTCAAATAGCCTTTGCCCATGAGTCCCAGATGGATATCCTGGCTCAAGAACTCGGGATGGACCCTGTAAAGATACGTAGGGTCAATGCCCTGAGCCCTGGATCCTTTACGGCCACGGGACAGCAATTAGAAAAAAGCGTCGGGATCCTTAAGTCATTAGATGCCATAGAACCCTACTACAAGCGGGCAAAGGCCCAATGGAAAGGAAATTGGTCATTAAAATCCAGAAAGAGGGGCGTCGGGATTGGTGCCATGTGGTATGGGATCGGTAATACGGCCGCCAAAAACCCTGCTGGAGCAAGGATTAAAATGGACAAGGAGGGCATAATAACACTATTCACGGGTGCTGCAGATATTGGCCAGGGATCTACGACTGTACTCACCCAGATAGCATCTGAAGTCCTCGGGATAGAACCTGGATTGATACGGCTTGTAGTCGCCGATACCAAGCTAACCTCTAATGCCGGGGCTACATCGGCAAGCCGCCAGACATATATCTCAGGAAATGCCGTGAAGAATGCCGCTCAAAAGTTGGCGGATGTTTTATTAGAAGAAGGTGCAGAGGTTTTGAAGGTTTCTAAGACCTCTCTTGTCCTTAATAATGGATACGTCATAGATTCCAGGGACGCCGACAAAAAGGTTTCCATTCAAAAGTTGGCCGGGAAGGTATATTCCGGGGGAAGCATTCTTAGCTTTGAAGGATATTTCGATCCTAAGACTACAATGCTTGATCAGGATAATGGCCAGGGCACCCCTTATGCTACTTATGCATTTGCCTGTCATTTGGCCTTAGTCGATGTGGATGTCCTGACAGGAGAGGCCCATGTATCCAAAGTCGTTGCAGCCCATGATGTAGGAAAAGCGATCAACCCTCAGAATGTTGAGGGGCAAATCCAGGGTGGGGTGGCCATGGGTCTTGGTTTCGCCTTGATGGAGGAGTATATGCCCGGAAAAACGTCCTCCATGGGCGATTACTATATCCCGACCTGTATTGATATGCCGGACATTATATCTATCATTATTGAGGATGAAGAGCCCTCTGGGCCATTTGGTGCCAAAGGCGTCGGGGAACCAGCACTTATCCCAACGGCCCCCGCCATCCTTAATGCCATAGCTGATGCCCTGGGAGAGAGAATTTATAACCTCCCAGCGAATTTGGAAAGAGTTAGAGAGGCGAGCGTTAAAGGATTGAAGATTGTCGATTGAAGAATGAACTACCCCGCCGCAAGCAGCGGGGTATCATCAAAAGCATTGAACGCCCCAAAGGGCGGGGAATACAACCCTTGTCCGCCTCTGGCGGATTGAATATTTTTCCCCTATTTATGGATCGAGCCGACCTCGACTATATCGAGGCGGAAAATTCAAGACACTTTAGCTCACTTTAGTCACCTAAGAAAATGGAGGTATGATGATATCCAAGGTTCTGCTCAAGAATATCGGAACGCTGGTAAGCGGTAAGATCGAGGAGCCGGTCCTCAACGCCAATGCCCTTTGGATCGAAGAAGGCTTGATCAGGCGTGTAGGTGACTTACGAGATATGGAGGAAAAAGAGGCCCAAGTGATTATCGATTGTGCGGGAACGACCGTTAGTCCTGGCTTGATTGATTCCCATTGCCATCCTGTGTTAGGAGATTTTACTCCCAGGCAAAACCAATTAGGGTTTCTTGATAGCGAATTACATGGGGGCGTAACTACCGTCATTTCCGCTGGGGAGGTACATCTTCCAGGAAGGCCAAAGGATCCTGCAGGTACAAAGGCATTAGCCATCCTTGCAGCAAAGTCATTTGCCAATTTCAGGCCAGGAGGACTTAAAGTGGAAGGAGGCGCTGTCATTCTGGAAAAGGGTCTTGTTGAGGAAGACTTCCAGGAAATGGCCAAAGAAGGAGTTCGCATTGTTGGAGAGGTGGGCCTTGGATCTGTGAAGAATCCAGAAGATGCTGCTCCAATGGTTGCCTGGGCCAAAAAGCACGGCATGACTGTGATGATGCATACTGGTGGAACCTCTATCCCTGGGAGTTCGACGGTCACGGCAGAACAGGTTATCAAAACAGATCCGGACATCGTGTCTCATCTCAATGGTGGGCCTACAGCAGTATCCATGGAAGATGTGGAAAAACTCGTTACTCAGACCTCTTTGACCCTGGAGTTCGTACATTGTGGCAACCCAAAGGTGATGGTGGATGCCGCTCGCTTGATCGTGGATCATAAAGCCCTCCATCGGGTAATCATTGGAAATGATGCCCCTTCCGGCACAGGTGTCGTCCCTTTGGGCGTACTCAGGGTAATATGCCACTTAGCAAGCTTAACTCCAATAAAGCCCGAAGAGGCAATCTGTATGGCCACAGGAAATACTTCAAGGGTATACAAACTGAATCGAGGAGTAATAGATGAAGGAAAGGAAGCTGATCTGGTGATCATGGATGCGCCTATGGGGTCGGTAGGAAACGATGCCCTGTCGGCCATTTCAGTCGGGGATGTGCCAGGTGTTTCTATGGTCCTGGCAGATGGTAAGATTATTGTCTCTGTGAGCCGAAACACACCGCCGGCTGTCAGGCAACCTACAGTGGTGAAACCATAAGGACTCGTTCGTTAGACAAGTTAGTCATGTTATGAAAATAGATCTGGACAAGTGTACAGGCTGTGGCATCTGTGTTCAGGACTGCCCCCTGGGTGTTATCCGACTCAAAAACAAAAAGGCGTTTTTTGACGATTCATGTTCCTATTGTGGCGCCTGCGTGAGGATCTGCCCTGAGGAGGCCTTGAGTCTGGAGGCGGTTCCCCTTTCAGAAAGGATCCAATGCGATGCCTGTCCAATAGGATGTTGGATAAAAGAGGGCTATATTGGGGCCTGCCACCGCTACAGAAATCAGGAAGGAAGACTCTCTCGAATCACATCGCTCCACCCATTCAGCGAGGTGAAGGAGGTGGTAGGGCCGGATCCCATAGAGGCAATCAGACGGCCTTTGATAACCGGCATCGGCGCCGGGACAACATATCCGGACTGCAAGCCCGCCCCAGCCATTGTCAAGGGGAGACAACAGGATGTAGATGTGGTCACCGTGGTGACCGAGGCCCCTCTCAGCTATAGCTCTATCATGGTCAAGATAGATACGGATATCCCTGTTGGTGATGAGGGTGCAGCCGTGATGAAGGGCAAGAGAAAGGTAGGGATGGTGGTGACGGAGCAATATGGCTCCAAGATATTGTCCATCGGCGGGGTGAACCTCCTAACGGACAAGGATGGTCTCTTGGTGGCCAGGATTATCACCGATATAGCCAATAAAAAACCGGTCAAACTGAAAATAAAAGGTGGCAGCAAGATTGAGCTCCAAGTAGGTCAGCTTCCTATCATTAATGGTCGAGAGGCCGACAAGATGAGAGTTGGCTGCGGGAGCGCCACATTGGGACTTTTTGCTGGTCTCTTTAAGGAGTCAGCAGATGAGGTGATCGTTCTGGATTCACACCTCACAGGTCTGATGAGTGAGCATGCGGCCGGCCGTTTCGTTGGGGCAAAGCCGTCGGGTGTCAAACTGAAATTCAGGATGAGTACGCCCGGAAGATATTTTGGCGATCATGGAGAAGGGTGGGGTGGTACATCCATCACCAACCCACGGGATGTGATCGCAGAAATCGATCGTAGTGTGGCCCAGGCCGGGATGCATATCCTGATCACCGAGACTACAGGTCAGAACGCTGTCCTGTTTGAGCTTGATGAAGAAGGTCTTCTCTGTCAGATCCCGATCTCGGAACCTGCCAAAAAGGCATTAGATGCTTTATCCTCCAGCTGTGAGCCGTCCCTGGTATCAGCGATCTATATGGGAGGCACAGGAGGTAGCGCCAGGGCAGGTGTAGCCATTTATCCCGTGAAGTTAACCCGGGCCGTACACATGGCCCGGTCCAACCTGACGGTTGGAGGTGCACCGGTCTTTGTTCTACCCGGCGGGGGGATCAATTTTATGGTGGATGTCGGAAGAGTCAAGACTGGCTCTTTCTATTGGACTCCCGCGCCGGCTACTATCTGCCCTATTGAATATACCATGGTGCTTAAGGACTATGAGGAGATGGGGGGGCACGTAGAGGCGATGAAGCCGTTTATCGCTCAGGAACCGTCTAAATTAGCCGAGTGAAATGAAAAAATGCCTTACCAGAAGGCAATCAACATACTCCAAGGAGGCGCCGTTATTGCTGAATGTGGCCCCATGAGACTTGTTATCAATGCTTCTGTTGGAAAGGTGCCCCAGCCGGATATAGGCGTCCGAGCAGCAGAAGAATCATTTAGATATTTAGAAGGGGTGGCTCGTTTAAGAGGTCTCTTAGGGAAAAGATTTTCAGAGATTCCGGAGGATATGGACAATCCATTGGCCGTAAAAATGGTCCGGAGCGTTTTGGCCATTGGCAATGAGGATCTTACCCCATTGGCTGCTGTTGCAGGGACGATCGGAGATGCAGTAGCCGATTTTTTATTCAACCGCGGTATGACTAAGGTAGTAGTGGATAATGGTGGAGATGTGGCCGTTAGACTTAAGGGTGGTGAGGCCGTAACGGTCGGTATACGTTCAAATATTGACAATCACGATCTTTCTCAAGTTATTTCTCTTGAACCCGCAATATCCTCCTGGGGTGTTGCCACCAGTGGCCTGGGAGGGAGAAGTTTGACAAGAGGGGTCGCCTCGGCCGCGACAGTCATTGCCAGTAGTGCCTCCATTGCGGATGCGGCTGCCACGGCTATAGCTAATGCAAGTTACGTTGAAGATGACCATGTGATACAGCGCCCAGCAAAGGAGATCGACCCTAATACGGACATTCCAGAATTCCCTGTTACGGTAAAAGTAGGTCCTTTAAGCGAAGAAAAAAAAACAATGGCCATCTCAATGGCCTTAGAAAGGGCAGCAGACCTTATCCGTAAAGAGGTTATTCTCGGGGCTTTTGTAGATGTTAAAGGAAAAGTCGCAATGACCGATTTTTTTCAGGAAAGGCTTGTTGAGTTTTAAAAGATTTCATTATTAATAGATGATGGTTTCGTAAAAAGTCGTCACTCCGGTGAAAACCGGAGTCCAGAAACTCTGTAACCAATTGAAAAAACTGGATTCCGGCTTTCGCCGGAATGACAAAA
>Ga0114925_10001711_pt1 | contig 10964 bp, 14 predicted proteins | sample SumtaG_2_FD_87287 | JGI IMG/M metagenome (GOLD analysis project Ga0114925, IMG submission 87287) | Deep subsurface microbial communities from Indian Ocean to uncover new lineages of life (NeLLi) - Sumatra_00607 metaG | ecosystem: Environmental > Aquatic > Marine > Oceanic > Sediment | place...
ATCGGCGTCACTACTACCGTGCTTGCACCGATAGGGTTTAGGGATAGTCGAACAAAAGGAAGATTTAAGGATCATACTGTTTTAGATACAGTAAATACTGTTAGTGTTGTGTTTGATGAAAGTGTGACCTTAGCTAGTATAACCTTAGATCAGTTAGCTCAAGAACAAAATGCCTTCTTGATCGGAGATGAGGTTATTCAAGCTATGACCGTGGTTGATGATACTAACGGAGCTTTCACATTGTCTAATCTTATGCGTGGTCGTAAGGGCACCGAACAGAATGACACTCACACTCTACAAGACAACGTGGTGCTTCTGTCTAATACCACAGTTCAGATCAAAGAATCTCCTGCCGCTGAAATAGACCAACAGTTTTTCTATAGAGCTATCACCATTAATGGAACTACGGAGGTCGTAGCAAGTAAGTCCCATACCAGTACCGGTAAGATTATTTCTCCCCGTCCTGTAGGTCATATTGTAGGTGTTAAGTCTGGTATTGATTGGAATGGTACATTCAAGCGTAGAGGACGTGCTTTCTCTAATATGCTAGAAACAGATCTAATTCCTCTGTCTCAATCATCACATGACTATGAAGTAGATATTTTCGGTGTTGATGAGACTACAGTAGTACGGACTATTACCTCAACAGCCTCAGCCAACGGGTCCGTAGTCACTGTGGGAGCTACAGTAGATGATGATGTTACTTGGGTCTATGATCAGCTTGATATGGAAAGTGATTTTAGTGAAAGTCCGGTCGTAAACCACTATCCATTGTACCGTTTAAAGTGTAATATATATCAGTTAGAGACCCTTCTAGCGGGTAATGATAGAGGGTTTGTAAAAACAGGATTTATGGAAGCTTTTCCTGATCCTATTCCTGATGATACTAACTACGCCACTCAAAGTCTTATTTTACAAGCTAACTCTCTATCTCCTAGAGATAAAAGCCAGTATCATCTTCCCGCTACTGCTGGATCTTCGTTAACCCTTGACACTGGTAGGTACTTTACTACCGATGGAATACCTAATAGTCAATATGGCTCTGCCACTATACAGTTTGTTGGTGGAGATGCAAACAGTGAAATAGTTATTTCCAGGTTAGATATACCTGAAGCAGCTTTAGACTTAGCTGGAAATAACTGGACTATGGAAGCGTGGCTTCATCACGTTGGAGAACATCAGGGCGATATCGTTTCTGTCTGGAATGGTGCTGGAAACAGAGAGTGGGCCTGGAGTTTTGATACCGGAGCCAGTAATGCCGGTGCCTTAGACTTCACCCACACCAACGACGGCACGACAGGAATCAACAGCGGTAAATCTATTGATGAGGTTGCGGTCGGACCAATTCACGTTGCTGTGGTTAGAGACGGCACTACTGGACGGTACTACTACAACGGGACTGAGATCACTACCGGAACCGCCCTGGACTTTACTGGCGGGCCTATTTTCACTGGAGGAAATGCGGATCTAATTATTGGTAGCCGTCAGGAAGACGATTCTAACCATTTTGTAGGTAGATTAGATGCGCTTAGAATAACCTTAGGGGTTGTATTATATACAGGCTCTACAATTGACCCGCCTAGCACACGCTTCGCGAACAATTAAGGAAAGACAATGGTTGATACACCGAATGATATTGCCACACACGTAGTTGCAGAATCTACGACTAAAGTGGATGCTATTAACGCTGCTTTTGATGCGTTTGATATATCCATCAATGATGACGTGGCTATTGTAACTACTGCTGGTGGTACAGTTACCGTTACTGCTACGGATTTTTTAGATAACGGGTTGTTAGAACTTACCGGAACCCCTGCTGGAGTCTATAACTTAGACGTTCCAGATGGTAAACGTAGATTTGTAGTGCTTAATAACTCAGGTCAAACCGCTACGGTAGACACTGTAACAGGCGGCGCTGCTACTATTTCAGTACAAGATGGTGAAGCTGTTTTCATCCACTCAACAGGCACAGACCTAGAAGAAATATCTAGAAATACACCCACCGGTGGTATCTTTGGGCGTCAGATTGAGGTGTGGCCCGCTACCTCTATGTATTTCCCTGTTACTCAGCCAGCGGGTACAGCAGCGGTTCGTGAGGGTACAGCTAATCAACCTAACGTGGCGTACATTCCGTTTGACCCCACTACTGAAGAGAGAATGCAATTCGGTGGAGTTCCTTTTCCCAACAGGTATAACCAATCTACTATAAGATTTCAAGTAGGATACACACATGCCGGAACACAAACAGGTGGTCTAGATGGTGTTGTATGGAACCTTGCGGCAGTATCTATACCCGACGATGGTTCGTGGGATGTTGCATTCGGAACCAGGGTTCAGGTAGATTTAGATAGGGCTAATGGTGATGACGTGCATGTAACTGCTGAGAGCGGTGTTGTAACCATAGGTGGAACTTTAGGTGACGCTAACACGGTGTTTTTTGAGATCTCTAGAGATGTAGTAGACGCATTAGATGATCTAGATATCGACGCTCAGCTTCTTTGGGTACGAATTATCTGGGACGAAGACTCAGCGGTAGACGACTAATGAGTTTCTCAATGAACAGAATGGGTGGGCTATCAGGACTCACTATAGGTATTCCGTTTGTGCCACCGCCACCAGATCCAGCGGTTATAATAGATCCCTACTGGGAGAGCGTTGTTCTATATACTAGAATGGAAGCAGACCCTCCTGTTGATCTAAGTCAGTCGGCACACACCTTTGTCAACGAAACCGGTGGCGCGTCTCTAGATACTTCTGTATTCAGGTTCGGTGCGGGTTCTGGTCTCTTTGATGGCACCGCTAATGCATCTTTTAGCACCGCAGATAGCGATGAATGGAACCTTTCTAATCAACCTTTTACTATTGAGATGTGGTGTCGTCCAGACATAGTGACGGGCGAAGACAGTCTTCTCACACATTATCTCACTTCCCCTAATAAGCAGTTTCAGTTACAGAGAAACGGAACAGATATTCGATTTACCTACAGTACTACAGGGAGCGATGATGTAGTTATCACCTACACCGGGGCTATGCCTACTGCTTCTGTTTGGTATCATTTAGTATTAGAGAGAGATAACAGTGGACTTCTTAGGCTCTATGTAAACGGTAAGATTCACAACGTTATAACAGATCTTAGTGCTGTCACTATTTACACAGGCGCGACAGCAGAACTTTTTATTGGCGGTAGAGATTTTGGGACTTCCCTGACGTGGGACGGAAATATAGACGAAGTAAGAATAACTACAGGAGTGGCACGTTATGCCTAATTTTTCCAGACAAACTGAAGAATATAGAAATGCCAGAAGAGATCCTTACTGGGAGAATGTCATCTTTTATTCAAGGATGGAAGCAGATCCACCTATAGATATTTCTAACGAACAGGCTATCGTATCTTTACGCACCAGTGCAACTCTGGACGAGACAAATTTTAAGTTCGGTGCAGCGTCTATAGATTTCGATAGTGTCGGGGGTGACGACTGTGACATGACCATTCCTTTTGACGAGGTTCGAAATATTGGGGATGAACCATTCACAATTGAGGCTTGGGTGAGGTTTGATGATGTAAACGCAGATCAGATTATATTTTCTATAAGGACCACTAGCGAGGAACAATTCTCGTTGAGGTGGGATAGGGCTGGAACGGACAATTGGCAATGGTATCAATCAAGTACAGGCGGTAACGTAGCTATCTGGTATAACGCAGATGACACTTTAGCTAACGATACTTGGTATCACATCGCGGTGGTGAAAACCACGAATGGAACTCTGCTTATTTTCCGAGATGGTGTGAGAATAGGCTCCCATTCCAACAGTAGCATGATGCCAGATAGCGCGTCCGGTGATATGCACTTTGGAAACCAGGGAGATGTTGCACCCGGAACACCTATGGGCGGGCAGATGGATGAGGTACGTTTCACCCGTGGAATAGCACGTTACACAGAAAACTTCATCCCCCAACGGTCACAGTGGGCCGTCATCGCAGACCTCTACGGTGACTACAAAGATCCGTATTGGGATCATGTCGTTCTACAAACCGATTTCGAGACCAAAGATGTTTTTCATGATCAAAGCACTCGCAAGCACGTTCTCACGGCAGGTGCAGGCGCGTCACTGAACACCACAGATTTTAAGTTCGGCACTACCTCACTCGGCTGCAACGACAGCACCACAGGAAACGTGGAAATCCCCGATAGCCCAGACTGGGACGTTGCGGGCGATGACTTCACAATAGAGTGTTGGGCTTGGTGGGACACCACTACTGGGACCAACTCTATCATAAGCATCTGGCCTTCAGGCTCCAACAAGTCTTTCATTATTACCTGGGAGAGTACAGCCGAGATCCGTTTCACCTACACCACCAATGGCTCGACCACTATCCCATTGAGCGGGGCGTCTTTCACCCCCACCACAAGTCAGTGGTATCACATCGCCGTATGCCGAAATGGAGCGGATCTTAGAATATTTATTGACGGTGTTCAGAGCGGTTCCACAGGTAACATCAGTACGGATGTAATTCATAATTCTGCAACTGGAGTCCTAGCCATCGGGGTGGAGGAAACCAATTCACTACCTCTTGACGGCAGCATAGATGGGGTGCGGTTCACCAAAGGCATAGCCCGTTATACCGTAGATTTCACACCGCCGGTTCAAGAATATCCAACAAAAGGATCTGATAGGTTCTATCATAAAGTGACCGCGCTTCTACCTCTTAATGAGGCTGCTGGTAGCTATACAGACAGAGCAGAACGTAGTGAAGGCGCTTCGAATGATACAGGTGTTACAACAGAACTAACGGCTGCTAATCTATTATTTGATGATGTAGTGGCAGATATCGACGCCACCGACAATGGTATGATAATTATGGGTGATCCGGCATGGGCTGAAGTTGCCTTCGTGACTCACATGGATCATGACCCGCCCATTGATGTAAGCAAGATTGGGGGCACCATTACGGATGGCGGGGCGGGAGCCACTTTCGATACGACCAACAACCAGTTCGGCAAGGGCTGCTTCGATTTTGATGGCAGTACAACTGGTCACTTATCCGTGGCAAATGACACATCTATGCAAATCGGAACGCAGGACTACTGCCTTGAGGCGTGGGTCAGGAAAAGCGACACCACCCGAGGGGATCTCCTGGCAATGGGACCATCAGCACAGAACCAGTTTCTGTGGGACATTCGAGATGACCAGAATGACCTTGAGTATTTCCATTCCACTAACGGCACCAGCTATGTTCAGATCAATCAACCAACTTGGTCTCCTGTCGTAGATCAGTGGCATTTTGTGACAGTCGTTAGAACTCGTGGATGGATCACCCAGTACGTTGATGGTGTACCCCTAGCTAATAATATGGAAGTGAACGCAGACGACCTGCACGCCAGCACAGCCTCCTTATTCATAGCAGACCGAAGTGCGGGCATTTCCCTACAAAGTTTGCATGGTCAGGTCGAAGACGTTCGAATGACCGTAGGCCACCATCGCTATGATGGAAATTTCAGGGTTCCCACCAGAGCATTAGGAAGTGCCGCAGTCATACCAACTACCGGAGAGTTCACCGCTGAGGGATGGGTAAGATGGGAAACCGACCCTGGTGTAGCTGATAGCATAATTGCTTCACAATGGAACGAAGCGCAGGATGAGCGTGGATGGCAAATCTACCTGAGTGCAGGAGTTAATCTTCGATTCTCTTACAGCACTGACGGCGCTGTGGGTACGGTGGTTAACACCGATGAGTCCTGGAATCCGGCTGCGGATACTTGGTATCACTGGGCGATCACTAGAGACAGCAACGATGATCTCCGTATGTTTATAGATGGCACTCAGCTAGGGACGTTGGACAATATTACCGCCACCTTCTATGATAGCTCTGCTATTGCGGCGTTGGGTGAAACTGAGGACCACGTAACTGGTTCCACACAAATGTACCAAAGTAATGTTCGATTCACCAAGGGTGTTGCTAGATATACAGCCGATTTTGTACTCCCTCAGGGACCATTCCCAACAGAATCTATTGATCTACGAGATTTTGATGGTTTGGACACATGGTTTGACCCTTCAACCAACGATACTGGACCCGGCTTAGGTGGTCTATGGGATACTGAATCTGCGGATGTTCTGAAACTAATAGATATATCTGGTGTAGGGCCAATTGGAGGCGCTTTTACTCATCATGCTGAAAATGTAACCGCTTCAGAGCGTCCAACAGTTCTACAAGAACTCGACGCGAATGCCTTGAATGGAAGAACAACTATGGAGTTTGATGGGTCTACTCAACTGCTTAGAATCCCCTTCAATGCGTTAGATGATCGTTGGGAGGGTGAAGACCTACCTGTGAGTGTCGCTATGGCCGTCCAGGCCGTCTCAACGCCCGCTAATGATACCTCTGAGCGGTTTATCTCTTTCTCTAATACAGCAAATGCAAACACCCAATTCTCTATAGGTATGGGTGATATATCTGGTGTTGACCGGTGGAGAATTACCAGAGATGATGATGCTGGCGCTGGCCCTACCAATGTAGACGACGTAACCGGGGCCGATACAAACCCTCATGTACTTGTGGTTGTATTTCATGGCACCACTGTAGACCTATGGGTAGATGGTGTTCAGGAAGTTAACGGCACCGCCCTTGACTTAGGGACTCAGATTATTGATGAGATCACTATAGGAGCCCACAATAGAAACGGCACAGAGGGTGAACATGCAAACATTCGTCTAGGTGAGGTAGCTATATGGGATCGCGCATTAAGCGACAACGAGGCTGTATTGATTACCGACTACCTAACAGCTAAGTGGATTGCTTGACTTTAGCCTCTATTTATGGTACACTAAAGCATGAAAAAAGCTATTACATTACTCATCCTCACCGCCTCCCTCATCTTTGGTGCTTGGCATCTGGGCTATGTTGAAGATCTATATCTAGACGATAGAACCTATATTACTTATCTTATTACCTTTTTATGGTTAACAGGAATAGCTTTGGCTCTCCGTTATAAGGAAGGCTGGACTAAACACATATCAAATGCTCTGCCTGGGTTGGGTCTTTTAGGTACACTAATAGGGATTAAACTAGCCGTAGCAGGAGCAGAGGAAGCAGCTTTTAATCTTAGAGATCTAGGCGTATCTTCTGCCATAAACACCACAATTCTAGGGCTACTAGGTAATATGTACCTAAGAACGTTTATGAGGTTGTTGCGCCGTGAACGAAGCGAATAGAACATCCTTCCTCGACATGCTCTTTGTGTTGATTCTGGTGCTTATTTTACTTCCGCATCAACCAGAGAATGCAAAAGAAACTATCCTAGAGCCAAAAGGTAATCTTGTAATAGAGGTTTCCTGGCCCGATGATATGAATGTTGATGTAGACCTGTGGGTAAGGGGTCCAACAGGCAGAGCAGTAGGATACTCATCCAAAAACAGTGAGTATTTGGACCTATTAAGAGACGATCTAGGGAGAACTGCCGATCTCGGTAAGCTAAATTATGAAATAGTCTATGGTAGAGAGGTTCCTTCGGGGGACTACGTTATCAATCTCCACCTCTACAGGAATCGAAACACAAGTAAATGGCCCACAATTCCTGTAGATCTAACTGTTTTTAGTGATACTAAGTCCACATCTAAGACCAAAGTTATACAAGAAAGCGCAAAACTACACTTCGAGGGTGAAGAAATAACCGTTGTACGCTTCTATTTTGATGCTGAAACAGGCAAAATTACAGACAGAAACTATGTGTTTACACCACTAAGGTCTAACTAATGCTCGAACTTTATATCACAGGTATGCTTTTCTCTCTTCTTCTAGGGCTAGCGGTGCTATTCTTTAGAACAACCTGGACCCAAGTAATCATCTACCCTTTGTTAATCGTGCTGGCTTATATCTCATTAGCGGAAATGCCGGGTGTTGGTAAACCAATGTCTTGGGAGTGGAGAGATTTTAACGAGGCTGAGGTTTTATACTGGGATATAATAGAAAACGAAGGCATGTATCTCCTGCTTAGACTAGAGGGAGAGGGTAAACCAAGGTATTACTACCGTACTTGGAGTGAAATGGAGGCTAAAAACCTAACAAAATCATCTAGACACGCTAGAGAAAAGCTGAAAGAGGGCGAAAACTACGAATTGATACTGAATCATGGGGGAAATTTTGATGAAACCCCGACTTTCCATGCCCGACCTGTGCCCCCACCACCACCAAAAAAGTCCCTTGAAGTATTGATAGAAAGGGATTAAAATGAGTATAGAGGAACACACTCAGAGTGTTATGGACACTATAGACGAGGGCCAAGTCCTTATAGACAGGATAAGAAACCTTGATGGCCCGCTTCAAGATGAAGGAATGAATGAAATGGCTGCTAAAAAAGAAGGTTTTGATCCTGGTGTATACAATAAAGCATGGATTGCCGCTTTAGGTACGTTTGGATCACAATGGGGCATCAATTTTAACGATGCTATCAATCAAGTTGTAATGAACCCACCAGAAAACGTACTTCAGGCACTTATTTTAACGGTTGTGGTCGCTGGTGGAGTTGCATACGTGACAAATAGGAAAGCGTAATGAATAAAATTTGGAAACCCATATATGGGTGGCCTATTATAGCTCTGCTTATGCTGAGTGGTTGTACTGAGATTGGTGTTGCCACAACCTATGCGGAGAATAAAGGCATACAAGCCGTCGAAAATGCAAAAAGAATAAACGACGCTGAAGCTCGATTTGTACTTACAACTCCATGTGCAATGTCTATTGGAGCGTACCATCGGGTTTTAAATGACGTGGAGAAACGTGCTGTAGATTGGCTCTGTGAAGGGGACATGATTACGGGTGACGATGTTCAATTTTTGAAAGATTATATTGAACTTCTGGAGAGAAGCCGTGATGCTGTCAACGACGGAGTACCCGAATAAGCAGGCCGTTTATCTGGTTCATGGTTACAAATTTGACCCTGAATCTAAGGGTTCGGACAACCCTCATAAGGGTTTATATGGCGAGTGGAGACCCCACCTTCGCAACTGGCCCGTGTATGAGTTCTCTTACTACTCAGCACCGGGTATTATAGGATATTATCGAGCATGGATGGAAGGATATAGAGGTGCATATTCCTGGGCGTACAACGACCTATCAATTAAAGCCGGAAGAGATCTTGCAAGCGTATTGGATAGCGGGATCAACCCTCCTTTTAATGTCATCTGTCATTCTTTGGGGAGTAGGGTCTCACTACTGGCTTGCCGGTTAGGGGCTCCTGTCAAACGCTGTATCCTGCTAAATGGTGCTGAAATGTCAGACATTGGTATGGAAACGGCCTTGCAAAGACCTGATATAATGTTCTATAATGTATACGCTAGGACTGATGCTGTGGTTGACTACATGGCAGAAAACTTCACTCCTGGCGGGGGTGGCAGCGCCATAGGAAATGACGGTGTTACTGGTGTCCCCAATTGGATCAATATTGTTTTGGATGACGAGAGCATTCAAGAGTGGGGACGGTCCCGTGGTTGGGATCTACAAGGTGATAACCCTAATCGCATAAGTGATCACTGGATGACTTATAAACATGAGGGTAACTGGACCTTGTATAATGCCATACTTGAGGGTGATCAGTTATCGGACATACCTGAGGTATAGTAATGACAGAGGATGAGATAAAATCTATAGCACGATGTTCGGCAATAGCTGCCGTTGACGAAGTGTTTCAGAAGTTAGGATTCGATACTAGTGACCCTATTGAAATTCAAGCAGACATGCAAGCTGTTCGTAACTGGAGAATGTCACAACGCACAGCAAAGAAAGCTACAATCTACACTGTGGTCACTGTATTGGTTACAGGTGTACTTGCGCTAATTTATAACAGCTTTGGAGGACAGTAAAATGGGTAAAGAAAGTTGGAAAGCTTGGGCTGGTATCTACCCTGATGGATGGATCGAAGGTTGGGGTGGAGGTAGCCCGCTTAGTTGGGCTGAACGTAGTGGGTAGACCAATTATCTAAATCAGCCGCCAGGGGAGTACGCGATATGAAACTCTGGATATTAGGTTTAGCTTTGTTCCTTTCTGCTTGTGCAGGAGAACAAACACAGTGGTTAGAAGTGCATGGTGATGAAGACGAACTAACTATGCGAATTGGATTTGGTATGGAACCTCGTTGGGCTATGACATTTCACCCTCATGTAGCTTTACCACCACCAGTGGATTTATGGTTAAAAAAGGAACACTAATATGTATATTCCTATCGCTGTCGATGGTATGGGGCTGTTTAATTACACAGAAGGCGGATACGATGGCCTACTCAGTTAACGATATTATAAAAGAGGTAATTAAACGTGAAGGTGGTTACGTGGACGATCCTAACGATGGTGGTGGTGCTACTAACTTTGGCATTAGTCTTCGCTATATTCGTGGTATAGGGCTAGACAATAACGAAGATGGTGTTATAGACGAACAGGACATAGCAGAAGTCACAGAGAAGCAAGCCGCCCTACTATATAAACAGGACTTCTATTATAAGTACGGCTATGATCGTTTGGATAAGAATTTCAGGGCCATTATGTTGGATATGGCGGTCATGAGTGGTGGCGCTAGAGCATCTACAATTTTACAAGAGACACTCAACGATCTCGAATCTGACCCTGAATTAAAAGAGGATGGTATGGTAGGTCAAAGAACCGTTAAGGCTCTTAACTACTGCATCAAAGTTTACGGTGTGCCTTCTGTTATGAACGCCCTTACCATAAAACGTATAGAATTTTATCGAGCAATCTGTGACCGTCGCCCTAGTCAGTTAAAATTTCTTCCTGGCTGGACAAATCGTGCCCAAGAGTTTCTGATTGCAACTGTCTAGCTTCTTCCCTCCAAGCTTCAACATTTCTCCAAAACGTACCAGGGCTATACCCACCGAAGGTTTCATCTACGTACTGTTTGTAGAGTCTTAAACCAATTTTAGTAGTTTCATCCATTCTTTAAATCCTCTAATGCC
>Ga0114925_10001713_pt1 | contig 10960 bp, 9 predicted proteins | sample SumtaG_2_FD_87287 | JGI IMG/M metagenome (GOLD analysis project Ga0114925, IMG submission 87287) | Deep subsurface microbial communities from Indian Ocean to uncover new lineages of life (NeLLi) - Sumatra_00607 metaG | ecosystem: Environmental > Aquatic > Marine > Oceanic > Sediment | place...
GTTATATGCATACTGGCGATGTTGGCATAATGGATGAAGATGGTTATATTCGAATTGTCGATCGCACCAAGGATATGATTATCGTTGGAGGCTATAAAGTTTTTTCGGCAAAGGTTGAAGATACATTAGTAAAACATCCCGCAATTGGGATGGTTGCATTAATCGGAATCCCAAACCCAGATAGACCTGGATCTGAAATCGTTAAAGCGTTTATTCAAATTAACCCAGATTATGAATTTGATGGAAATAAGGAAGCACTAAAGGAAGATATAATAAAGTTTTCTAAAGAGAATTTAGCGCCATATGAAGTTCCCAAATTATTTGAATTTTCAGAAGAGCTCCCACTCACTGTGATTGGAAAAATCGATAAAAAAGTTTTAAGATCTGGCTAATATATTAATTAATTATTTTTTTTCTTATTTTGCTGTTTTTTTGTTATTTAACTTTCATCGCAAAATTGCGTCTTAACTTAATTTTACGATTTCTATCTTTGAGTTTTTCAACAAATCTGCTTTTACGATATTTTCCATATTATAACCTTCTTTATAGATTAATCGCTTAATTTTTGCGTTAATTATTAGTTTTAAACAGCTCATACAAGGAAAAATTGTAGTATAGAGAGAAGTATTCCCTTCTATTGCCGTTCCATGGAGTGCGGCTTGAATAATACAGTTAATTTCAGCATGAACACCTCTACATAGTTCTGGTTTTTCACCAGGTTTAAGATGTTTTCGAACACATATATCTGGTGTACAATGAGGTAATCCCGACGGGACACCATTATAACCTGTTGATAAAATATGATTATCTTTAACAAGTACAGCTCCAACATTCCTTTTGATACAGGTTGATCTCATAGAGACCACTTCAGCTATCTTCATAAAATAGTTATCTTTTGAAATTCTTTGATCAATAGACGTATTCATTTCTTATAATCACTTTAAACATAATTTTAAAAAAAATTTTATTGCTTATTTTTATTGATTTTTTCTTCAACTTTAGAAACTATTTTTGGGAGTACATCTCCTATTTTCTCATGAATAACAATTTCAGCTAAGTTATCCATATCAGTCTCCTGAATATTTATTATTGCTAATTTTGCACCAACTGATAATACTTTTTGAGGATAAAACGCAACAGGATAAACCACAAGTGAAGATCCAAGAACTAGTAATAAATCACAATTAGCAATCATATTATCTGCTGCTTCGAGTGTTTCAGATTCGAGGGGCTCTCCAAAAAAAATAACATTAGGCTTTAATACTCCAGAACATCTTTCACAGGAAGGGGTGAAATTTCCTTTCAGTACTTGGTTTACCATAAAAGTGATTTGATAAACCTGCCCACAAGTCATACATTTTGATTCATTAGCGGTTCCATGGAGCTCAATAATCTTTTTTGTTTTCGCTTTAAGGTGTAATCCATCAATATTTTGAGTGAGAACACCTTTTAACTTGCCAAGTCTTTGAAGTTTAGTCAACGCCTTATGACCTTTATTTGGTCGTGCTCTAAAAATCGCCTTTCCTGTTTCTAACATAAATTCTAAATTCTTACTTGGATTAGCTACATAAGAATGAATCGATGCGAATTCATAAGGATCTACTTTTTCCCATAAGCCGGTATCTGGTGACCGGAAATCTGCGATTCCACTTTCTGTACTCATGCCCGCTCCTGTGAGTGCGACAATATTATTGGATTCAAGGATTAATTCCGCTAATTTTTCTATTTTTTCTTCTAATGACTTCATTTATTACTCTTTTTGATTCTATAAATTAAAAAAATATTATGATTATATTGTCTTATAAAATATTTTATTATCTTATGATTTTATTGTATTAATGCTTGTAGAAGAATTTAAACAAATTAAGTATGAAAAAGAAGAAAACGGAATTTTAACAGTTACCTTAAACTGGCCTATTAAAAAGAACGCACTTTCACCATTAGGGCTTTTAGAGCTCTGGTATGCAGTAGATCATGCTGAAAGGGATAAACAAGTTAAAGTTATGATATTAACAGGTTGTGAGGAAGCTGGAGCTTTTTCTTCAGGAGGTTATTTTTCAAATGAAATGTTGAAAGATATACCTGAAAAGTATAGAACAGAGATTAATTTAAGAGATATGGCATCAAAAAAGTTATGTCTTAAGTTTTGGGATTTTTCAAAACCGGTAATATCTGTGATTAATGGTTTTGCTGTGGGTGGTGGATTTACACTTCCTGTAATTTGTTCAGATTTAGTTTATATGGCTGAAGACGCATGGTGGGCATTATTTTTTGTAAAAAGAGCGGTTATACCTGATTTTGCCACTACCGTTCTTTTACCATTCATGATAGGTATGCATAAAGCCAAAGAACTGTTTTATTTTGGCGATCGGATGACAGCGAAAGACGCAGAAAGATTAGGTCTTGTCAATAGAGTATTACCTAAAGATAAATTAATGCCTTATGCGAGAAAGCAAGCCTTAAGACTTATTCCACCTAAGGGCCCATCACTTTCAATTAAACTAATGAAAAAAACAATACACACATATTTTAGGACAATTATAGAAGCACAATTAGATTTGGAAAATAAAACGTGGACTAAGACAATTCAAAGTAAAGATTTTGGTGAATCCTTAAAAGCTTTAAAGGAAAAAAGGGATCCAACTTTTATAGGAAGGTAAGTACATATTTCTGAAAAAAATCAGGGGAAAATTCGACAATTGTTTTTAATTTAGGAATGATAATTTTACCAGATTTTTGATTTTTAAATCTAAATCGTTTGATTGTTTAATGTCCCTAAAAAGTGAATTTAAAAAAAAAATTAATAACGATTATTTTTATTTATTCAATATAATATAATAATATAAAAAAAATATAAGAAATTAAGAAAGATCAATATTTCTCTTAATATATTAAGTTATATAGTTAACTAAAATTTAGTTTTATAATCCTTTCTACACAATTTGGTGAAATAACAAATGGCAACAAAAAGCTTCATTTACAAGATATGTGTTGTAGGAGATGGTGGCGTAGGTAAAACATCTATGGTTCTCCGCTACTGTGAGAACAATTTCAAAGAAAATTATATTATGACAATCGGATCCAACTTTAGTACGAAACAAGTTAACTTAGAGGAATATCCAAATTATCTCGTTAAGCTTCAGCTTTGGGATCTCGCAGGACAAAAACACTTCAGCTTTGTACGTCCACCCTTTTACAGAGGTTCTGGAGCTACTATATACGTTTTTGATCTCACGCGAAGGAGCTCGTTTCAAAATCTTTTAAATTGGAAAGATGAAGTGGAAAAAGTAATTGGTGATGGTAAACCAAGTATTTTGGTAGGTAATAAAACAGATTTGGCAGAACAAGGGAACAGAGAAGTAGGAGAAGGGGAAGGGGAAGCATTAAAGGAAGAACTTAACGCGATAGCCTATTATGAGACAAGTGCAAAGAATGATGTTGAAGTATCTCCTGTGTTCAAAGATATAACCCTTGCTATTTTAGAGAAGACTCAAAAGATCTAACTTTTTATTTGTTATAAACAATAAATTAAAATTTTGGAAAATATTTGTAATAATTATCACATAAAATCATTAAAATAATTTAGAAATTTAATTTAATATAATAAGGTAATATCCATGTTCGGTGGAACTCAGCGTGCTTATGATCGCGCACTTACTGTATTTAGCCCAGAAGGAAGGTTATATCAAGTAGAGTATGCATTAGAAGCCGTAAGAAGAGGAACTCTTGCTGTAGCTGTAAAATCTAAAGATGATGCCTGTATAGCAGCTCAAATTAAAGTACCATCAATATTAATAGATGCTGATTCAATAGATAAAATTTTTCAGGTAGATGAACATATCGGAGTAGCAATTTCTGGATTACATGCTGATTCTCGGGCATTAATTAATTATTCACGAGTTCAAGCTCAATCATTTAGATTAACTTATGATGAACCTGTAAGGCTTAACATGTTGGCAAAGTCTCTTGCTGATTTATGTCAAATGTATTCACAGTATGGCGGGATAAGGCCTTTTGGATGTGCTCTTTTTTTCATTGCTATAGATGCTAGCGGCCCTCATATTTACACAACCTCACCAAGCGGTATTTATCGCTCATTTAAATCGTACGCAATAGGGACAGGAGAATCTGCTGCTAGAGAGTATTTAATAGAGAATTATAAAGAGGAAATGACATTTGATGAGCTTATAAATTTTACTTTAAAAGCACTAAAAGAATCGATTGATGAGGATGCAACTAAAGAGAATACAAGATTGGCATATATTAAAAGTGAAGATAAAAAGTTTCATATGTGTAACAAAGAAGAAGTAGAAGAATTTTTGAGTAAGTTAACATAATCTTTCTTTTTTTTAAATATCATCATAAAAGAATTTATTTTTTAAATCTGTATTATAGATATTAATATAATATCTAGAATTTTTCTTATACAACGAAAAAATGGGCAACTATCATGGCTAAAAAGAAGATTAGAGAAGAATTCGATAAACTTTTTAAGAAGGGCAACGAAAAAGCGATTAAAAAGATGTTAGATAAGAATCCTTGGTTGCTTGATGAAGTCTCTAATACTATGGATGCAGGAATGGTAGAACAAAATAAAATTATTGCTGCGTTAGGTGTAATGGAAGATGAGCTTGGAGGTCCCGTGCCGATTGATGAGATTGTATTTAGCTTGAGAGTTGATTTTAATATACGTAAAAGCGAAGATGACGTACATTCGATTTTGACTAGTGTTGAGGATCTAAATCTTGTAAAAAGAGATGCTAATGGGTGGAGTTTAACAAATGAAGGAGGGAGAATTTGCGACGATTATCTCAATAAAAATCTTGGCAAATTTGATTTATGATTGCTGAAATATTTATTTTCGTTAAATGATTTTTAAATTATAACTAAAGTATTATATAAATTTATATTAAGATTTTTGTGTAATATGTTCATTCTTAATTCTCCTTAAAAATAGTTGAGATTTATGGAAGAGAAAAGAGAAGAAGATTTCGATAAAGAATTCGATGATGAGGAGTTAGATTTAACTAAGGATGCTTTTTTTGCTGATATGGTGGAGATGGAGGAAGAGATTGCTTCTGAAGCATATGAATTAGTGGAGCATGCTATTAATTTAATAACTTCACAATATTATGATGATGGTATTGAAATTCTTCGTCAAGCAATTGGATTATATACCCAGATTAATCGAGAAGACGAAATTAAAGCTATAAATGAAAAAATATCAGAGATTTACGTTCTTAAAGAAAAAGCATTCAGAGAAGTTGAAATTAAAGCGGAAAAAGAAAGTGATGTAAGTGAGGTTATTGAAGAAGCTGAAGTGGTTGAAGAAGTTGAAATGATTAAAGAAGAGGGATTGCTTGAAGAAACTAAAAGTGAGACTGATTTAATTAGTATAGCAGATCAATTAATAGTTGAGGCACATCAATTAGCTAATATCAATAGGTTTGAGGAAGCTCTTGATAAATATGATGAAGCTGAAAAAATACTTGAAGAACTTGGTAAATCTGATGAAATTGAAAGAATATACTCATTAATTGAAGATTGTTATAATAAAAAAGCCGAATATCTACGAAGTATTAAAAAAGAAGAACAAAAAGATTTGGTTATTGGTGAGGAATCAGAACTACCATTAAGTGAGGAGCAGTTAAAAGAGGAAAAATTAAAATATTATCTTGAAACTAAAAAACATGAGGAGGAGATTTCATCTAGAGCTTATGAAATATTAGACAAAGCGGTAGAGTCAGCCAAATTACATGACTATGATCAAGCTATAAGTTTTTATGAAGAAGGAGCAAATTTATTCAAAGAATTGAACTGGACCTATGAGGCTAAGAAAATTCAAGATACAATCGAACAATTAGAAAAAGAAAAAACAGCCCATTTTCAAGTTCTTGAAAAAGAAAAGGTTCAAATTGAGCAGAAAATTGAAAATGAAATTCAAAAAGAAAAAATCATTGATCAACATGTTAAAGAAATAGAGGAACAAGAAAAGATTGTACAAATGGAAAGGGTAAAAGGATTAGAATTTCAAAGAATGGAACAAGAATTCTTTAAAGTTCAAATTGATAATATGGTAACTGAAGCAGCTAGAATGGCTCGTGAGTATGAATTAGCGATGCAGAAAGCTATTAAAGATGGAAAATTAGTAGAAGAATGCATTTATCCTAAAGTGATTGAAATTTATAAAAAAATAAAGGAATTACTTATTGATAAGGGGTGGCATAGTGAAGCAGTGATTTATGAGGACACGATAAATGTTTATATTCAAAAGTTTGAACAAGATCAAAGGATTAGACAAATTGAAGTTGAAAAGACAAAAAAGCGAAAAGAAGCCGAAGAATTGATTAAGGTTAAGAAACAAGATGTAGAAATTGGTTTGAGTGAAGAGCAATTAAGAGTTGTAGAGAAGCAACGTCAAAAGGAAATAGAAATACAAAATATTAGAAATGAAATAGAGGAAATGACAAAAAGAGCCGATCGATTGGGAAGAGAATATGAGGTAGCGTTAAGAAAAGGTAAATTTGAATTAAAATGTCCTTATCTTGAAATTATCAATATTTATGAAAGAGCTAAAATAATAGCGCATGAAAGAGGATGGAATACAGAAGTAGCTATTTTCTTAAGTCAAATTAATACATTTAAAGAAAAATTAGAAAAGGATAAAAGATTACGGCAAATAGAGGCTGAAAAGGCAAAGAAACAGGAAGAAGTAGATGAACTTTTTAAGATTACAAAAGAAGAACCGAGAGTTGGTTTAGATGTTGATAAGCTTAAATTATTAGAAGAACAAAGAAGATTAGAAAAAGAAAAGGAAGATTTTGAAGAAGTCATCGATACAATGATAAATCGAGCAGAAAGAATGGCTCGAGAATATGATCTAGCCATGAAGAAAGCCATAAAGAAAGGGGAATTAGCAGAAAACCCTCCATTTCTAAAGATCATTAGTATTTATGAAAGAGTAAAAAGAATGTTACTTGAGAAAGGAAGAAAGGAAGAAGCTGTTGCATATGGTAATCAAGTAACTTTTTACAATCAAAAATTAGAAAAAGATAACAAATTAAGAGAAGTTGAGGCTCAAAAAGCTGAAAGGGAAAAAGCACTTGAAGAAATGCATAAAGTTGGTAAAAAAATTGGAGTGGATGAAGAAAGGTTAAAAACTATAGAAAGAAAAAAAGAAGAAGAAGATTTTGAAAAATATATATCTGAAAATGTCAATAGAGCTGAGAGAATGGTACGAGATTTTGAAATGGCTATGAGAAAGGCATATAGAAAAGGAGAAATATTAGAGAGCACACCATATTCCGATGTAATTGATTTATACAAACATTTACGAGAAAAAGTTTATGCAAGGGGTTGGAGAGAACAATCAGAAGTATTTGCGAATCAAATTAAAATTTATCAAGAAAAATTGGAGAAACATGAAAAATTATTAGAAGTAGAAGTTCAAAAAGCTCAAAGAGAAAAAGATCTTGAAGATATGCACAAAATAGGAAAAGTTATCGAAATTGATCAAAAAAAATTAAGTACTCTTGAGAAAAAAAAGGAAGAAAAAGAATTTCAAAAAAATATTATAGAAATGGTAAATAAAGCAGAAAAATTAGAGAGAGAATTTGATTCAGCTAAGAAAAAAGCTTTAAAAAAAGGGAATATAATAGAACAGACGCCCTACTCTGAAATAACAGAAATATACAAACAAATTAAAGATAAATTAGATGAGAGAGGATGGATAGAACAATCACAAATTTATTCAAACCAAATAAAAATTTATCAAGAGAAAGCAGAGAAACATAAAAATTTACTTAAAATAGAAGCTCAAAAAGCTCAAAGAGAAAAAGCACTTGAAGAAATGCATAAAGTTGGTAAAAGAGAAATTAAACCTGTTAAACCAGAAAAAATAAAAGAACTTGAAGCTGAAGATAAAGAAGAAGATATCCTATTAGATAAAGCAATGAATCTTATCGATGAAGCAGAAATAGCTGTTAAAAAGTATGAACTAAGCATTAAGAAAGATGTTTTAATATATGAAAGTCCATATGACAAAGCAGTTTCTCATTATGAAGAGGCTAGAGATTTATTTAAAAAAATAGGATGGAATGATGAAGCCAACCGATTAATTAAGACTATAAAATTTTACAAGGATAAAAAAGAAAAAGATGATAAGTTAAGAGCAATCGAACAAAAGAAATTAGAGGAACCAAAAATTGAATTGGGACCCGTTAAAATAGCTACTGAAAAAGAATTTTTAGAGAGACAGAAGAGATTAACAGAATTTGAGGAAAAACAAAAGCAAGCTGACGAGACTACAGCAAAAATCTTTAATATGATTCAAGATGCTGAAAAAATGGCTCAAGAATATGAAATAAAGCTAAAATCTGGTGTTTTTGATTATGAAGCACCTTATGAAAAAATTATTGATATTTATCGCGGCGCACGTAAGCGTTTTGAAGAAATTAATTGGAAAGAAGAATCAGCTAAGTTAATAGATACTATTAAGTTTTATAAAGAAAAATTAGAAAAGGATAAAAAAATACGTGCTTTAGAAGCAGAAAAAGCAAAAAAAAGAGAAGAAGATTTAATATTTCAACAAGATTTGTTAGAACAAGCAAGGCTAGAACAAGAAAAATTACTACAAAAGAGAAAAGAATCTTTGCATTTAAAAAAAGAAAGAATTGCTCAATTTGAAACTCAAAAAGATAAAGCTTTTCGTTTAATGGATCAAGCTAAACGTGAATTAAGACAAAACAATTTTGATAAAGCCATAGAATCATATAAAGAGAGTGAAAAAATTTTCATTGATATAAAATGGGAAGAAGGAATTAAAATGGTTCGAGATTCAGTTGTCATGATTAGTAGCAAGAAAAAAGCTTATGGACTTGAACAAAAGGCGCTTGAAGAAAGAAAAGTTGAAAAAATACTAATAGAAGAAAAACTAGAAGAAAAATTAGCTGAGGCTCAATTGATAAGAAAGCGACAACAAGAAGAGAAGAGAAAAGAGTTTCTAAAAATTCAGAGAGAAAAGGAACAAGAAAGGCAAATGTCAGAAGAGGCGTATGAACTTTTAGAAGAAGGCACCGTATTAATGAATAATAGTAATTTTACTGAAGCTTACGATAAATATATAGTTGCTCGAGAATTATTCCAAAAAATATCTTGGCAACGAGAAGTTTCACGTATAAATAATGAACTTCTGTTTAAGCTTAAAAGGGAACAGAAACAAGCTGAGATTTTTGAAGATATAAAAATTAAAAAAGTTGAAGAAGAAAAGCAAATAGCACTTTTAAAAGAGGAAACAAAAAGAGAACGTAAAGAACTTGAGAAAAGAAGAAAAGAAGAAAGAAAAGAAGAGGCTAAGAGAGAACTTGATAGAAAAATATCCATTAAATTAGATAAAGCAAATAAGTTAATTGATAGTTACAGATATAATGAAGGGATTCTAATTATGCGAGAAGAGATCAAAAGATTGACGAAATTAGAAAAGCATGATGAAATTGAGAGAATTAATGAACAAATCAATAATTTAAAAGCTGAAGCAGAAATTCCATTAATAACCTTGGAGGTAGATTCTGAAGAATCTCAGATTGGAAATTTCAAAGCGGCATATAAAGCACTAGATGAAGCTCAAGTATCTGCCGCTGATAATCGGTTCATGAAAGCAATTTCTGAATTAAGTGAAGCTAAATTCAAACTCAAAGAACTGAAACTAGGAAAGAAAATCATTAAAGAAATTGATAGTAAAATCACAGAATTCAGAAGTAAAGTTAGTAAAAAACCATTAATGGAAGTAACAACGGCGAGAGAAGAAACTGCTGAAGACGAAATGGAAATACTCAGAAGAAGGATTGCAGCTAGACGAGAAGAAAGAAGGAAAAAGGTTTTAGAATTGTTAGGAAAACGTGAGTAATAAATAACGTTTCCTTTACTTAACTTTTTTTAAAAAAGAATAAAAAAAATAATATTAATTTAATAAATTTTCTAGAATTTCATTTTCTACTTCAGATTCTTTTAAATTTGGAGCAAGAGTTCTATTTATTGATTCTTCTATCAGATACTCTGTCTTAATTAAATCCCGGATAGCAACCCTTATGGCTTCTGATCTATTGGGGAACTTTCCGTCAACAACAAGTATCTCTAAAACCTTAAGATAGGATTCAGGTAAGTTTACAGAAATTAGTTTCATCTCAAACATCAATTTTTTTGTTTTAATTGATAAAAATATATACGAGAGTGATATATTTAAAGGTTCAGTGGAAATCAACCCCAAGAAATCCGACAGAATGTTGTGGTATTTCTGAGTAATAATTTGAAAGAAATTCATTACTAATCTTTAATAAATGATCAATTTATTAAACTTTTAAGGGTCGATAAGATTTTATTTCAATCCAAAAATTTTTATATTAATATTATATGTAACATGTAACGTATAAATGAAAAAAAAGTAAAGCTTAAAAAATTGAGATTGAATCAAAATGGCAAATATTGAAGAAGAATTAAAAGAACATCTTAAGAATGGAAAAGATTGGGAAAAAATGGAGACCCCTATAGAAGGAGTAATGGTAGTGAAAGTCCCTGCGACAAAGACAAGACCAGCATTATTATTTTTAGAGATCAATCCTTTAATCGATGGAAAACCTCTAAAAAGAAAAGGTTTATTTGTTGGGAGTAAAGAAATCTTAATAAAATTTGGAGAAGCTCTTAATGATGATAAGACTTTCCAGCTTATTGGAGAGATGGAAAATGTGAACCCTGAAGTACGAAAGAACGGAGTTACTAAAAAATTAGAATTTTAATTTGATTTTCTTTAATATCTTTAAGTTTCTTTTGGAGTTCCCCCTCATAATTAAGAATATCATCTGATTATTTCTTGAGTTTATCGAATTAGAAATCTACAGAAGCAAATAGATCAATATTCGACTTTCAATATAATTTCATTGAATTTTTATTTATAAGAAAATATTTA
>Ga0114925_10001715_pt1 | contig 10959 bp, 16 predicted proteins | sample SumtaG_2_FD_87287 | JGI IMG/M metagenome (GOLD analysis project Ga0114925, IMG submission 87287) | Deep subsurface microbial communities from Indian Ocean to uncover new lineages of life (NeLLi) - Sumatra_00607 metaG | ecosystem: Environmental > Aquatic > Marine > Oceanic > Sediment | place...
ACTTCCTTAAATTGAGATGAATATTCGGGTATTTTTCGAAGATCATAATTATTATGAATGAAACTTTGTATCATTTTTGATGGGATAGCAGGTATGTCATTTAATATTCTCTCAAGATCTTCTTTCGAACTGAATATTATATTGAATCAGATCTCCTAACGTTAAGATCTCGTCTTCTTCTTCTTTGTTATTTACATTATTTTCCATTTTTCTTAGAAATTAATTATAACTTAATTTTTTCATTATTTCTTTTTTGTCTTAACTTATAATAAATGCCACAAAAATAAATCTTTTTCCTTTCTCTCTCCAATATCTCCCTCCCACCGTGGTGCCCCCTCCTAAAAAAGTAGGAGGATAAGGATATTATTAGTATTCTGGTTAAATGTTATAAAACTTTAGAAGAGGAAATTGTCTTAAAATTAACCAATAACTAATTTAATAGACCAAGAATTAGATATAAATTAATTCTGATTGTATCGTTAAATATTTTACTCTTTCTTGTCGTTTACTTATTTAAATGTTAGTAATCCTTAATCTCAGTTACTTTTAATTTTCTTGAATTTACTATCGTTATTATTATGTTTTGGTGCAATCTTTGATTTTTATCGTATTATCGTTGTTGTACCATATATTTTCGTGTTCGCACTTTTAGGTATTATCAATTTACTGGTTTCTTATTTACTAAGAATGTATATAGAAAGAAAATCTAAGAAATTAATGATTGAATTAGTAAAATAAAACAGGAAAGTTAGATATGGATCAAATGGAAAAAAAAAATTATATAGTAGTAATAGAAATTACTAATAATATTTCTGGAATATATTTTTTAGATAGATTCCATATATTTATATTAGAAATTTTGTATTTATTTCAAGGAAATTGAAAAGCAAGTTCAGGAAGTCCCAAAGATTACATATTGCCGAGAATGTGGTTCAAAAATATTAGATGAAACTAAAAGGTTTTGTTCTAAGTGTGGCGCTCCACTTAAATAAATGTTAAATTGCAAAAATCAATCTCTCTTAAAATGAACTTAAAAACTTTCTAGAAGATATTTCCTTGATGAACAAATAGATTTAGAGAGTATTATTTAAATATATATTAACAAAAAGATTGACTGAATTGGAGATTAAGGTAATTTCTAAGGATAATAAAATAGAGAAAGAACTTAAATATAAAAATGGACGAGTAAAAAAGCTTATTTATGAAAAGTGCAGAAGTTTTATTATCTGTAAGGATTTACAACTTAAAGAAGCTCCTGCTATTTCTGTATATCCTTCAATGAAATCCTTAGTTGAAAGATTTAAAAAATTGAATAATATGGAAAAAAACAAATTAAGAGGAAATTGAAAAGAGAAGATTTATTTTTCAGTTAATAAGCACTCTCTAGATGTTTTTAAATGACTAACTTACTTACTTATCAATATGAAGACTATAAATGTAACTTTTGAAGATGAGGAACATAAAAAATTAACTGAAAAAAAAGGAGAATTATCTTGGCGTGAATTTATATTAAAATTAACGGATGATAAAAAAGAGGATGAAAAATGAATAGAGGTATTAACACTATTGCGGATGGATGTATTGATTGTAAATATTTCTACAGAAAAAAATTGTTATTCATGAAAGAAGAATATAACTCCTCAAATTTAGGAAGAAGAGCTATAAGAGTTGAAGAAAAACCATTTTGTAAATTACATCGTTTATATATTGGCTGGAAACATAATACAGGGTGTGGTGAATGGAGATTACGGCATAAATCTCTACCTATAGTTACATTTTTTCCCATAGAAGTGGGTGCTGGATATACTATAATAGATATGGAATGCCCTAATTGTGGAATAGCTCCTACCATAGTATATGAATGGGGAGGATGCGTAAGAGAATGTTTTGTATGTGTAAATTGTGAAGAAAGTCTTATATATACAGAAATAGATGAGTTAGTTCAGGAGACAGAAAAAGATAGAGAATACTACATATTAGAAGAAAATAAATTTAAGTTTGGTAAGAAAGAGAAGCAAATTAATGAGGAGAAAAATAATGAAAATGAAAATAGAAAATAACAAATTTTTTGTTTTAGAAACAAAGGACGAAAAATGGGTATTTAATACGGAAAATGAGGCAATAAAATCGATGAAAGAGATTACTTCTGAGAATAAAGAACTAAAGCCAGAAGACATAAGCATTCTTGAAGTAGATGTAAAGGAGAAGAAATGGGAGATTAAAGAGATACCGTGGGCAAGAATAGCCTTACAATTAATTAGAGGTGAATAAAATGGAAGTAAAATTGATTCCCATTGATAATATAAGACCAAGTCCCTTTCAACCAAGAGAGACATTTGATAAAGAAAAACTTGAGGAACTTGCAGAATCTATTAAAGGAAGTGATTTAGTCGAGCCAATTTTGGTGAGAAAAAAAGGGAATACATACGAAATTATAGCTGGAGAACGAAGATGGAGAGCTTTTCATTTTGCTGGACGTCAAGAAATTTTAGCAATAATAAGAGATGTAGATGATATAGAAGCAAGAGAATTAAGCTTGATTGAAAACTGGCATAGATTAGCTTTAGATCCAATTGAAGCTGAGGGATTTATTTATAGATTATGGAATGATGGAAAAGAAAGTAAAAGATATGTATCTATACGAGATATGTCAAGAAAGACGGGAATCCCACAGCAAATACTAAATGAAATCATTCTTTCAATTAAAGAAAAAGAGGAATTAGAAATGACCGCTAGCGGTCATATAACATATTCAGATATGAAGGTATCTAGAGCTCTAAAAAATGAACCAGAATTAAGGAAACAATTGTTAATGTTGAGAGAGAAAGGAAAAATTACTCAAGAACAACTAAAAGAACGAGCGGGAGTTATTGAGAAAGTATCAGAACCAATAAAAAGAGCTTTACTTAGAGAAGATTCTAAACTTACATCAGAAGAAGCCTTAATTATAGATACTGAATTATCAACTCCAGAAGAAAAAATTAGAGCAATAAAAGAAATAGAAACAGAAAGATCATCAAATAGAGTAAAAAGATTAATTCATATAATGAGAAGAATAGAAGAAGACAGAGAAGCGATAGAAGTAGTGAGGTTAACAGATACTGGAGATATCTGGATATGTCCTATCTGCAACAAGAAATACCGTTTACTTCATGTTGAACCAATTGGAACTCATAGGTTTGAGGAGGTTATTGAATAATGCCAATATTCCGAGGAGGAAAACAAATATCATTTACTCGTATTTCTGAAGTTATAACTCATCCACAACCACTTCGTAGGTCGTATGGCACTAAAGAACATCGAAACATATTACATTATTTTGCTAAAACCCCAACTTCTATTTACTGTCCCCACTTTTGGGAATTGAGGTGGGCTTATGGTTGCCCTTATAATTGTGCATATTGTTATCTTCAAGGAACATTTAGAGGACGCAAAGAAGCAAGTTTATCTCATCCTCTAGAACATATTCTAAAAACCCTTGAAATCTTCTTTAGTGAAGAGCCAAACAGTTGGTTATTTAATAGTGGTGAATTGGCAGATTCTTTAATGTTTCCTTCAATAATGGAAAAGATAGCCAATAAATTTGAAGAACAAAGAAAGCATAAACTTTTACTCTTAACTAAATCAAGTAATGTAAGATTTCTTATTGAGAAACCTAGAAGACAAACAATTGTTAGTTTTAGCATAAATGTTCCTGAAGTTTGGAAGCTTTGGGAGAAGAGAACACCACATCCAGAAAAAAGAATTGAAGCTGCAAGAAAAGTTAAAGAAGTTGGTTATGAAACTCGAATTAGAATAGATCCAATTTTCCCAATTGATAATTGGCGTGAGTATTATGAAAACTTATTAAATATGATATTTAAAAAATTAAAACCAGACCGAATTACATTAGGAACACCAAGAGGATTAAGGAAGACTTTATTATTTTCTGAAGATAATTCATGGACAAAGTATTTATCTGAGGATTCTGGTTGGGGAAAGAAATTATCTAGTCCTCTTAGAAAAGAGATTTACATTTTTTTTAATGATAAACTAAATGATTTAGGATTTAATAGAATAGGACTATGTAAAGAAACAGTTATAATTTGGAAGGAATTGGAAAAAGAGGCAAAAAATTTCAAAAAAGAGATGTGTAATTGTGAATTATAATGATATGGAAATGTACATATTGTGATCATCGACGAGAAAGGAAACCTAATTGTATATGCCCAAACTGTGGTATAGTCTTTGCAGGAGTAGGTACACATCAAAAATATAAAATTTTAAAAGATTACTGTTATCCATTAAGTTTGATTATGCGAAATCAAGGTTTTGAACATTGTTTTATTGATGCATGTGCAGGTAGTGGTAAAGTTCTAGGTTTGAACTCAAAATTAATTGATGGTTCTCCATGAATAATAGCAAAAACTAGAGAAATAGTTCAAAATAAGATCAAAGATAAAACGAAAAAACATTCCGCTCAGTGCATATTTATAGAATATAACGCCAAAACATTTAAAATACTGCAGGAAGTTTTGAAACCTTATGAATTTATAAAATGTTATCAAAATGATGCTAATATTCTTTTACCAAAAATATTAGAACAGATTTCAGACATCTTCGCATTTATATATATTGACCCATTTGGCTTAGGTAATCCAGCTATTCAGTATAATACTATTAAAAAAGTGTTAGAGAGATCATTCACCGAGCTTTTTATTCATTTTTCATGGGAAGGAATATCTAGGATGGCAGGTCATTTAAAGAATGTAGATCATGATGACTTAAAAAAAAGAGAACGTGCTCGTAATGTGGTAAAAAGTCTTGATAGTTACATGACAAATAAATGGCGACAAATCGAAGAGAAAGGTTTTCACCCGATACAGAGAAGAAAAGAATATATAAAGTTGTATGAGACAATATTAAGGCAATATTATAATGATGTTCAATATATAGAAATACCAATTGGCTCACGTAAACCAAGCTATTACCTTTTCTATACAACAAGAAATAAAACGGGAAATAAAATAATGAAAGGAATTTTAGATAAACATAAGAGAATGGGTTCATTGCCACTAGATTCTTTTGTTTAACAATAGACCTGCTTGGAAAAAAAAATTCACCAAAAAATCTAAAATATAATTTTAATGGTTTATAAAGCTCAGAAGAAATTTGAAGAAAGAGCAATATTACTCATTTATTTATAAGTTATTATAAAAGGAATTAAAAAAATAATGGTAATTAAAATGGAAAAAAAGTTTAACAATTGTCTTACAATAGAACAAGTAATTGCAGTAGAATCACAAATAACTAATTTAATTAAATTCAATAATTTTGATGATTGGTATGAATTTTATATAAATGAAAATTGTTTATTTATTCGTGGAAAACAATATTTTATTAAATTTAATCTTTATAAATGGATTCCAGAATTACAAGAAAAAGAAAAAATAAATCTTCAAAATCCAAAAATAAAACGATTTTATGAATCAATTTATGCAATTTTTAATTATATATATAAAAAGATTAAAGGAAAAAGATTTATTTTTTGTTCTAATAGAGATCAGATTAATTATTTTGAAAAATTATTAGGAGATTAAAAAAAAGATAGAATACAATATCTTTTATCTGAAATTTTCTAAAAACTTTAAAAAAGATATGTGTAATTGTATATGGTAATAAATAGCGAAATCATACAAATAAAGCCTCATTCACACAGAAAACATTCAATACTCAGAAAATACTTAGAGGCATGTAAAAGACTTAGTGATAAATATAAAAACTTTGTTTACATCGATACCCATGGAGGAACTGGTGAGGTTTTAGATCTTGAAAGAAATAAAATAACTAATGGTTCTGTCTTGACAGCTGCAAAACTTCAACCAAGTTTTCCCTGTTATATTGTGGAAATAAATGATTCTCGTTTTAAATTGCTAAAAAAGTCAACAGACAAGCTTGCCAATGTACTTCTATTTTATGGGGATTGCAACGAAAAAATAGATGAGATTTTGGAGCGAATACCAAAATATAAGAAATCCGTATTTTGTTTTGTAGATCCAGATTCACTAGTATATGATAGTATTCCACAATTAAAATATGAAACAATTGAAAAAATTGCTAACTTCCCTAGAAGTGAAATTCTTTTGAATTTACCTTTAACATCAATAATGAGAATAGCAGGCTTTATTCGTAGTAATCCAGATGCTCTAAGTTCACAGAAAATGGAGAAACATATCACAATTCTTTATAGAACCGATGATTGGAAAAAAATAGATCCTGGTGATTATAAAAGTTTCCGTAAATTATACATTGAAGAAAGATTTAAGCAATTTGAATATAAAGGGGCTATTCTAATAAGAAGTGTTACAACTAGAAGTCCATTATATTATTTAATTTATGGATCAAAATATACGCTAGGTGGAATAATAATGAGAGATATTATGAAAAAGGAATGGGTAGAGATATTAGGAAGTTATTCAATAACAAGATCTCTATATAAAACGGATAAAGAATGGCTAGATGCTGAATATCCTCTCACTTTATTTATCTTTGAAAATTGAAAAAAAAGATAAAAAACATATCCTTTAAAAGAGGAAAATATATTATCAAAATATTTCAAATTTCTGGTTCTCCAGTAATAAAATTAGAGGGGACACCTTCTATTTTTTTCGCTTATAAAGAGAAAAAACAAAGAGTTTGGAATCAATATATGAATATTTCTCAACATGTAAAAGATTTCTTGAATAATTTAAGGATAACAATGAAAGATTGAAACCTTACATATTATAATAGAGAGAGCCTTACTTTCACCTTGCTATTATAACTACTTTAAAAAGTGTCATAACAACACTTTCAGAGTTTAATGACTATTATTTTTTCTTTCTTTCAACTGATGGAAAAATTTAATGGTGAATCTCTGTATATTAGGTAATCTACAAATATACCAAAAGAAAGTGCTACTACATTATTTTTTATGCTAAACTTACTTACTTCATTGGTTATTTTAACTAAGAGTTTTAAAAGTTCTTCCCTATGTTTTGGGGTTTTTTTATCCACTTCTTTAATAGCTTTGATCATCTGCTTACATTTAATTTTCATTTTATCGGTAATATCATTAGCTAAAACCAGCGTTAACGATTTCTTTAATAACTCTCTAGTCTCTCTATGTAAATATGGTTTAAATTCAGCTATATCTGAGAATCCGTCTCTAAAAATTTCTGATATATTTGTTATATTGTTCTGAATCCTAGTTATATCTCTTCTACTTAACTTACTTTTCTTAATAACTTCAATCGTAGCAATAATAATTTTGGCTATTAACTCTTCCCTAGAGAGCTTGTTTTTTTCAGCATAATTTTTTATCTTTTCAAATAAATTAGTATTCATTAGTAATACCTCTGCTTTTTTAGAATTTTGCTATACTATCTAATACTACCTTTTTCATTGATTTTTTAATTTATTGGTGGTTGTTTTCCCCGTTAGTAGTGGATAAATAAATTTTATCAGATTGAGAGTCTTGCACTTGAATTCAGGGGTATATTATCAGGGGCTATATTTAGTATAGGGTTAAAATATTTATGTCTTTAAATTCCTTCAAATCATTAGTATTATATATCCCAACTTCTGCATAACTCTCCTTTAAAACTGACATTACTTTATAAGATTCACATTTATTATATTCAATCGTTTCGCAGTACACACCATATTCGGGTAAATAAAATTCACAGTCTTCGCAAATATTATCGCATTCATTATTTAAACTTCTTTTATCACACTCTTTTTTAAATATATAATGACAATTCAATTGTAAGGACATTCGTTAATTAGTTTGTCAATTTTCGTTTCACTTTTATCAACTTTGCTCATTTTTTCTACGACATATCTTGACACATCATTGAGGCCGACTCCAGATGATTCCGCTTCGAAATCCTCATAATCACCGCATTCCCGAAATTTTCTCAATTTCGAACAACTCCCATTGACATATTTTAAACATTTACTTATATATGGACATATGCTCTTTTCGAAGGACATATATTTCCTGACCACTTAGATTTTAATTACATATTATTACTAAGCAATTATTTCTTGTTTCATATGATAATATACTTTTTTTTACATTAATATCTTTTTTTCTAAAGAATTGTTATTTCTAGTAGAACCACTACTTTTGGAAGTATATTAAGCTAATTTATCATTTCCAACTTTCTTCTGATAGTAATAGATTTTATTGTAAAGAGTAAAATATGTACATTATTTTTGTAATTACGGCAATTTATAGATACCTTTATAATGAGAGTTTTCAATTAAAAAAAAATCAATGTCAATTGGGTTACGCTTATGATTAAAAATCAACGTAAGATTAGAAGTGCTAATGAAAAGCTAGTTCGTCTAGTTGTATAATAATCATCATTTTCTTTAAAATAAATTTTTAATATCTAACTTTTATTCTTTAATCGACAGTATTTATCTAATAATTGTAAGATAGATTCGATTGAATCTCAGATCTTTTTCACAGCACAGTTAAAAAATAGTGATTACACGAACGTTAAGAAAATACCGATTAGACCAGATAAAATAGGAATAGACTTAGTATTATGTCCAAAGACAAATTTATATTTACAAGATTTATTTTGCCGTAGATATGGGTATTATCAATAATTTGATTTTATATTGATTCTACATAACCATAAACATAGTCATAAAGAAACACCCATTTGTACCGAGGATTTTTTTCTTTCTTATTTTTCCAAAGTTAAAAGATTTAAAGCTAAAATACGAATTTAGATACAAATATTTCATTAAACACGTCTACGTGGGAGCTTCCCGTGCTAAGTTTAAGTTGTTCTTTTTCGGATACGTGATAGAGGGAAGTCCTACTATAATTCTAAATAGAAAAAAATTTAAAGAAAGTTATTGTACAGTTTTAATTAAAAATGATAACGCAGAAAATAAGAGATTTATCGTTATTAGATCCTATTACATTTAAAAAGATAAGAGAAGAACAACTTTGTTGGATCTGGATATCTCAAGCACATAAGAAGCTATTTTTTAGTTGGGAAGAAACTGAATTAGGAATTTATGAACACGAAAAAAAGAATGAAATCTTATAGATTTATCGGATTACATAATAGGTTCCTCTTGTATTGAAAACAATTAAAGTTGTAAAAAATTATTCAAATTTACCAGATTTTATTATTAAATTTTATTTTTAACACTTACATATATTTTTCTATTTAAATATACCCATCATTTATACCAAGTATTTAATAATAACATTGCTTCTTATGAGATTAGGACCCGATGTCTATTAAATATCCTCCTTCAGAAAACACAGATCATTTTCCGATCCTTTAAGAAGATCCTCAATCCTTTGGGTCTTTTCAAAATCCTCCATTTTTAATCCCTATTATAGATTCTATATAAATAGGATTCTAGAATTTAAATTGGTTTTAGATTTTAACTAAAAATTAAAGAAAATAGGATTAAATAAGTTTATAATAGTCACCTTTTATTAATTTGTTGATGCCATTTATCTATTTAATTAATATAAATCATTTAAAACTCAGATCTCCTTTATAGGGAAATTAAAAAATAGTGATTAAGTGAAAGTAAATAAGATACCGATTAGACCAGATAAGATAGGAATAGATCTAATACTATGCCCAAAAACAAATTTATATTTACAAGATTTATTTTGCCGTAGATGTCCTTATTTTGAATTCGATAACCAAAAATTTATTCAGTGTAATTTTACAGGACATAGATATGGTAAGTCAGATCCCGTTAAAGATAGATTAATTAAGGATCTTTCTAATGCATTTATTAGAGAACTTCCAATAAAAGATAAAAAGAGACCAATGACAAATTTTTCAGAAAGGTTAAAGGAGCCTAAGCCTACAAAGACGAAAGAAGAATTATTAATGGAAGACCTTTCTCAACATTTAAAAAAAAAAAGATTAAGAGAGTAAATAGTTAAGATTGCAATTGTGGATAAAGCTTACACTAATATTAAAATATTTACTCTACTATTATCTATTGAGAAGAAAATAACATAAAAAAATATAATTCTTAGAAAACAAAATAAAAATAAACATTAGAGGAATAAAAAAAAAAGGTGATAATGAAAATAATTCTTATAATTGGATATGGATCATTGATGAGTCACCAAGGAATTCATAGTCAACTATTTACTAGAGATATTGAAATCTTTAATCCCTTCATTGTTCGATTCAACGGATCACGCGGTTTTAATACAATTGAAGGTCATTATATGGATATAGGAAAGAAGTTTGACCCTAAAGGAGTTCAAATTAGCGTTGATGAAGTTATTGATAAATCAAGAGATTCTATTGAATGTCTCGCTTATTACATCAAAGATAAAGCTTTACAAAAGATTGCTAAAAGGGAAGATTATCCAATCAAACTAATGAAAAAAATAAGAACCTTACTAAATAATTACAACAAAAAAAGCGATGATCAAAAAGGGAGACGAGAGATTGCAGAAATTCTTTGGACTTTTTACCCAGAACAAGATATTTCTACTAGTTATCACGAAAAAATTCGTAAATATAGAAAAAAATTGGGTGAATTTATTCATTTTGATATAATAAATGCTGATAGTTATGTTCCTCATCCTGTAAAAGTGGTATGTGAGCAAAAAAATAGGATTGTATTCGGTTTGATTTCAATTCGTAGTGATATTGGAGCAAAAAGGGATTATTATAATGATATTGGCTTGATGACTATCCGAGAGGCAATCCACTCGGAAAATCCTCCAAGAAATACTTATTTTAAAGAATGTATTTTAGGAGGAGTCCACGGAATAAATGTAAGAGATTTATTATCAGGGATGGATATTAATAATGGAAAAATGAATCGTTATTTAATTAACTTAAAAAAGAATATCGAAGAGGAATGGAACAGTACTCAAGATTGGAATTTTCATGGAAATGATTTAAATGCAAATCTTAAACGGTC
>Ga0114925_10001716_pt1 | contig 10958 bp, 11 predicted proteins | sample SumtaG_2_FD_87287 | JGI IMG/M metagenome (GOLD analysis project Ga0114925, IMG submission 87287) | Deep subsurface microbial communities from Indian Ocean to uncover new lineages of life (NeLLi) - Sumatra_00607 metaG | ecosystem: Environmental > Aquatic > Marine > Oceanic > Sediment | place...
AATAGACATAGCAATAGATCGTGTTGGCATAGTAGGACTTGAGAAGAAAGTCGAAATTGTTCAAGAGAATAAAAGATATTCGTTTTATCCAAAAATTTCAGCTTTAATAGCTCTTCCTGCTCAACAACGAGGTATTCATATGTCAAGAACCTCCGAAACTATAGAAGAAGTTATAAATGAGGTCATTTTTAAACCTACGCCTGCAATTGAAGTCGTTACTGATAGAATTGTAAGAAAAATATTGGAACGCCATCCGTACACCTCAAAAGCTTATGTTAAGTTGAAAGGAAAAATTGTTGTCCAAGTCAGGGAAAATGAGCAAAGAAGTATACAAAAATCTTATGATATTACCTCTTTTGTAAAAGCAAGAAAAAAAGAATCGGGAGAAATGGATTTTAATTACTTTATAGGGGCAAGCGCAGTTGGGATGACAGTTTGTCCATGCGCAAAAGAAATGTCTCAAGAATACGCTGAAGAAATTATCAGAACTAGAAAAGATATTAACATTTCAGAAGAAGATATTAAAAAACTAATCAATATACTTCCTTTCTCATCACATAATCAACGTTCAGTAGGTACAATTATAATACAAATTAAGGATTTAAATAAACAAAAAATTGATGTTTTAGATATAATTGATATTATCGAGACATCAATGAGTGGAAAAATACAATCTGTTTTAAAACGACCAGAAGAAGCGGAATTAGTTAGAAGTGCTCATTTAAAACCATTATTTTCTGAGGATGTCATTCGAGAGATGGCACAAAATTTCATTTTAAGAGATTTTCCAAATATTGAAGATAACTTTAAAATAAAATTTAAAATAGAAAGCTTTGAATCTATTCATCCGCATAATGTTTATGCTGAATTAAAAACAACAGTAGGAGAATTAAAAAAAAAATTTAAATTGAAAAGTTAATTACCTAATTTCTTACAAATTTTCTGTCTAGTTATTTCTGTTTCCTTAAAAAGTGTTTATAGATAATTAAGTAATTCTTTACACTAATTATCCTAGGATTACGCTTAAAGGTAGATGGAATAGGGGTACTACATCGTGAACACAGATTTGAAGTTCGTAACCAATCTTTAAATTCATCTGCATGTGCTGGATATCTACAACGTGGGCACAAGATTATCCCTCTCCCTCTATCCTCAGGAAGTTTTGGCAATTTAAAACAAAAAATACACTTAAAATCTTCTTGTGATAGATATGATGCTATTGGCTTATATCTATCGAGATTTCGACTTTTTAAAGTAGGTTTTGCACTTCTAATTTGGGTAGTTTTTGTTGTTCTTGTTCTACTTGTTTGTCTATGTGAAGTTGGGGTTGTTCTTGATGATTGAGTACTTGATCTTGTTGTTGTACTTACATTTCGTCTTTGTGTTCTAGGCGAAGATAATGCCCTAGGGGATGTTAATGAATTTATTCTTCTAGTACGCTGTGCTATATAATCACGAGTTAATGCTGGCAATGGTCTTTGTGAACTCATAAATCCAAAAACAATTAATATCAATATTGTAATTATGAATAATAGTAAAAGGTTAAGATCTACAGAGAAGTGAAGCGGAATTAATGGAGAATTATAAAATTCAATAACAGTATAAAATACAATCCAATAAAATAATATAAAAAGAAGAACAATGAAAGTTAAAATATATCCAAATAACCTAGCATTTATTGATTTCGCACCAAAATAAATAACATTATATTTCTTAAAACAACGATATAAAGAATGAGCGCCATATAATACAAATGGAAATCCAAAAATAATACTCCACCAACTAAAATATAGATCTGAACCCTCTAGAAGGTTTTCACCCAATATACCTGTAAAATAACCCCAAATAGAGTAAAAAATTCCGATAAATAAAGGGATAATCACAAAAAAGGAAGTATTGTGTGGTGAATTAAATTCGCGATGACGTTTTACATTTTCTAAAATCTTAATAGTAAATATTATCCATAAACTAATTAATAACCAAGTTACAAATACATTAAATGAGTCTAAAATAGCACCATGGATTATACCTATGATTAAAAATATAATTAATGATATAGCAACAGTTTTAGTTTTCACCACGGTTTAAAAATCACCACATATTAAAGAATTTAATCTTCATCATATTCCAAGTAAACAGGTTTCCCCTCAATAATAGGATTCATAAATGCCAAGATTTCAGGCAACATTCGAACATCTAAATGCCCTTTTATATTATATGGTATAGAAAACCATTTTTTTGTTCTGATATTTGCACGATAAATCTCAAATCCTAATGAAGTACCATCAATTTGATATGGATCTATAACAAGAGCAATAGACTTATCCCATAATTTTTGATATCTCGCTTGAGTTCCTATATCTTCATTAGACATAAAACACCCATAAGATGGATGAGAATGATACCATCCACAGATGAATAATTTATTCCTCTTAATATCTTTAAAAGCTCTCACATAATTTTTATAATCTTTAATTTCAACATAAACAGCTGTACCATGACCCATTGGATAAGCATCTTCTATATGAAGAATATGTCCAGAATTATCTAATTTGCCGGCAAGTAACCCTATTACTTCAACCCAATCCTCTCTTGGAATCTTAGAGTGAGCATATTTTAAAGAATGGCTTGCGATCTTAAGAATAGCTTTAATTGTTATAGTTATTTTGGCTTCAGAGTCATTATGTTTAATATATGCTATTTCGGATTCTGTTGGTGTATTCTCATGTGTGATGTTAATTTTTTTAGTATAATCTGTAGGATTATTTTGACTAAATTCAGTAGTTATTTCATCTATCAACTCTTCTTCTGATTTTAATTCAGTATATATCTCTTCAAGCAGTTCTTTTTTAATTTTTTCTTTAATTTTATGTTTTATTGCTTCTTTGATTAAATTACTATTATTATTATCAAAATTCATTGAAATTTCACCATTTCTTATTAGCGTACTTTTTTACTAAGTTTTTGATTTTCTTCTCGAAAAATTTAGGATTTTTTATCATTTCTAATGCTGCTTTTTTATTGAAAACATCAGTTGGATTTACATACTTACCACGGGTGTTTAACATAGCAATTATTGCTTGAACAATCGTGACAGCGGTTTTTGATGGACTCCATCCACCTTTTTTACCAACTAAAGAGGGATCTACTAAGGCTAAACAAATATTTCTCTGTCCTTTATATTCACTCGGTTTTGGCCAAAAATTTGGATGCCAAATTGGAGTATGCATTCTTACAAAAGGAGGTTGTTTAGGATATTGAGTAGGGAATTTCATTTCCAATCTAAAAAGACCCCCTGAATATGCTGTCCCTTTAGGTCCTCTAAAAGATATGGCTAAATGATCAATACTCTTCTTTTTAGGATTAAAAGGTTTTAATTGAACTATAGATCCTTCTTTTAACATTTTTTTCAATCCCCCAAAATCTTGGGAAATTCGACTACTTCTTATACTCATATTCTCAACCCTTTTTTTTCTTTATCTTTTTATTAATTAATTTTTTTATATTAAATTTTTATAGAAAATATTTTTTGATTAAAATTTTATTTTAATTTTAAGGATACAAAAATTTCTCCATCTTTAAATCCAGCAGCAGTTAAGAATTCATAATTTCTTAACCCATTTTCAATTGGATTCTTTTCTAAATCTACTACATTAATATCATTGAAATCCAGTAAAGTTAGAACTGGCTCATAATCAGGATCCAATTCAAAACCATTTTTCTCTAATATTTTAATTATATTTATGCAAGGTGATTGAGATCTCAATTTTATTGATACTCTTCGAACACCTCTACCACACTGAGAACATTCTGGATTCCTATGTTTCTCAATATGGTAAAATTTCATTGTCATTGAATTAAAGATAACATAACTTTTAATAGGTTCACCTAATCCTTTATGACCTTCTTTCCAATGTAGAATTTTTACTGCTTCATGCGATTGTAAAGCAGAAATAATTGCATTTATAGTTATTATACCAGGATCATGTCTATCAATAATTTTCACAATGTCATCTTCTGTATATTCAGGTAAGAAATTATGTTTATTCACCAATTCATTTGCGACCTTTTGAATAAACTTAATATCATTTATATCTTTTGGATTAGGATCTCTGTCAAAGTTTTCTTTAAATGCCATATCTCCTTTAAAAAGGCAATGAATCCTTTTTCTGGGGACTCCAACTACAGTACAAGCAGCCATCTCATCACTCTTGCCTTCTGGTAATGGATTGCACTCATAACAAGCATTTTGATAAGGGAAGATAGTGTATATGTGACCATAATAACCAGATATACCTCCATCTACTAGTGGCTTTTTAAACCTTATGCATTGTGCATTTAAGTTAAGACGTGCATTCATAGAATCAAGACCCCCTATAACAACATCAGCAGCTTGATATACAGCAGGATCTAACCTTTCTAGAGAGGTGTAATATCCCTTAATAATAACATTAGGATTAATTTCTGTTAGTTTTCTAGCAGCAACCACTGCTTTAGGCTCTTCCATCTTCGCTCCTGCAAAAAGTATTTGACGGTTTAAATTAGAATGCTCAATAATATCTAAATCAACGAGATCTAAGCGACCGACGCCAAGCATGGCTAAGTTTTTAGCTATTTCACATCCTAAACCTCCAACTCCTGCTATTAATACTCTGGAGTTTTTTACTAATTTCTGGGACCAGCCTTCAAGACGGAATTGGCGATCGTATAAATCTCTCTCTTCCACTGATAATTCTTTTGTAAAAAAGTCTGAATCCTTATCCAATATAATCACCATTAATATATATTTTAAAAAAAAAATTGAAGGGCTTTAAGCCCTTACATTATAATTTATGAAGAAAATTATATAAGTTTACCCAGCAGTACTCGCAGGGATCAAAAGAATATCGTCACCATCACTTACATTATAGTCTTTTAATTGACTATTTTCATCCATTGTAACTCCACCAGATGATATATGAAAATCATTAGGATCAAGTCCAAATAAATTCCCTAATGTTTGCTTAATATCATTTACATGATTAGCATCATTCACAGTTAATTTTTCCTTCTTTTCACCAGGACCAATTGTGGACATGAAATATAAAGTTAATTTCTTTCCTGCTGAAGGGGTTTTAGTTGCGGGAGTTTTAGATCTTACTGGTTCTTCTCCAACCAAATCTTCATCAAATTCATCAAAACTCATTCAAATCACTTCCAATATTGTTTTTTAAAAATTTTATAATTTTTTTATTTTTTAAAACTTAATAAAATGGCATTAAGAAAGTATTATAAAACCCTTTGGAATGATTTTGAAGTTTTTTAAGGTTTTACCAAAAATAAAAAGAAAAACATTAGGATTCTTAAGAAATTATAGTATAAATTGAATGAATGCCTATTAATATATATAATATATAAAATATGGTTTTAGAGAGAGTATATAATTATAAAGACTAGATTTATTAACGTAGTGAAAGTATAGGCTTATGAGTTTTCTGGATAATGCAGAATCTGTTGTTCTTGAATTAGTAAGAGAGTATTTAACAAAAAAAACTTTCTTTTCAATTAGAGAGATCATATCATTTATAAATAATAGGGTGAGGTACAATCCTAATATAAATGAGAATAGAATAGAGTTAATCTTAAAGGATTTAATTAAAAGGCGAGTCATTATCCCGGGAACTAGATTAATGAAAAATAATATCGTTGAACATCCAAAAAGGAATGAGATATTTAATTATATTAAAAGAAAACCTTCAAATATTAATGGAATAATGAAAGCTCTAAATATCGGAAGTAATCAAGCTTTATGGCATTTATCATGTTTAGAAAAATTTCAATTTGTTCGATCAAAAAAAATCAATAATCATAGAATTTTCTTCAAATTTTCTTCAAATCCAGAACTTGACGAGTTTTACTTTTATTTAAATAAAGAAATCGTTCAAAAATTAATTAATTTTATGAAGAAAGAAAATAAAGCTTTAAAAATTACAGATATAGCAAATAGCTTAAAAAAAAATCACAGTACTATTAGGAAATATATAGATATTTTAAAAAGTTTGAAATTAATAAAAATTGAAAAAATTAAAAATAGAAATGTATTTAAATTGGATACAGAGAAATATTCTAAGGTTAGAAAATCAATTCAAGGTGTATGAATATAAAAACTCCAATTTTATTCCAATGGATTTTATATTTAAAATTGTATATTAAAAATTCAGAAAATAATTTAATTAAAAAATTATGAGAAATAAATATAGAATTTTAAGTGTTATAACTCTTTATAGTATTTTTCTTTTAATCTATATGTTTTTTTTCCTATTACAAATAGAAAGTATTCCTTTATTTCTCTTCTTGACTATTGGTAGTGTCGCAGTATTATCCACAAGTACTATCTATACTGTCTTACACTCTAAAGATAGTCAAGACAGAAAGATAAGAGAAAAGAAATATTTTGTTAAACAAAAGCCGATTAAAAAGAAAACAGTAGATATTATTGAAAATTATATCGATACAATGCCTTCAATAGAAGAATACATTACATCAAATGAATCATATGAAAATATTCCTGTAATAGACAAATATATATTTTCAGTTTTTAGTCAGGAAGAATTAGATAAAATAAACCTTTTAGGATTATCAAAAATGGATAAAATAGTGTTTATTAGGGAAATGTTGTATTTTGACGCAAATGAAAGGAAAATTTTAATAGAAAATATATTGAAAAGCAAGGATAAAACTGATGAGGAGATAATATATATCCCACCGAGGAATCCTATTAAAATGGAAGACCAGCTCCGAATTTATATAAGATCATTAGTTGAGCCGGGCGAAAAAACGAAAATAATTATTGTTGACACTACTGAGTTAATAAGTGCAGTGAAAGAAAGAGTAGGGATATTATTTAATTACAATTTAGAAGTATTTCTATTATCCTCTGGAGGCATATTATTGTACGAAAACTCACAAATTAAAGACTATGATATAGATGATGATGATGAAATTGCTCTAATTCCATCAAGAAAAGAAAAAGATTAAAAATAGAGGCTCTAATTTTAAAATTATTTTACGTATTTGAATGATTTAACCAGCAGTACTTGCTGGAATCAAAAGCATATCATCTCCATCATTCACGTTATAATCTTTTAAAGGAAAACTTTCATCCATAGTCACTCCACCTGAAGATAAATGAAAATCAGCAGGATCTAAACCAAATAAATTTGCTACAGTTTCTTTAATATCTCCAACAAGATTTCCGGTATTTATAAGTAATTTTTGTTTTTTCTCACCTGGACCAATAGTAGACATAAAATATACTGAAATCTTTTTACCTTCAGGAATAGCTTTAACAACAGGAGTTTTAGATTCAACTTTTTCTTCTGGAGTTTCAGAACTTAATTCTTCTAATTCTTCATCGAAATCCTCATCAAATTCTTCATCAAAATCCATAATTCTACACCATTTATTTTATAATTGGCTTTTACTTTTATTTAGGGATGATTTTATATAAATAATAGAAATTATTCTATATAAATAGCTTTTAATAAAATATCTCATAAGAATAAATTAAAATCTTTATTAATCAACCCATTTTAAGTTTAATAATATAACGTTAAGAAAAATGAATAAATATGAAAGATAAGACACCTCCTAAATATGAAATTCATGAAAAAACACCAGATGAGTATTTAGAATTAATACCAGATAAGAAATTGTTAAATAAAATTAGAGAAGAGAGAAAGAAGTTAAATAAAGAAAAAAATGAATGGCAGAAAGTTCTCGAACAAATGGAAGGGTATAATAATAATATAAAGGAGCTTGAGAGGAAAAGAAAACAATCTGAATTGGAGATAAGAAATCTTACTAATAACCGTGATAAATTACGAGATGAAATAACTAACCTACAAAATAATATTGATGATAAAAAACATCATTTGGATGAGGAAGAAAGACAATTTGAAAGAATTCGAGATGATCTGGAAAGGATTAAACGAATAAAAACTAAAATACCTGGCATGGAAAGAAGAGAAAGTGCTTTAAAGAGAACTATTAACGATTTAGAGAATAAATTAATGGATTTAAGGAACGAAATTAAGCATCTAACTAAAGAAAGAGATAATTTAAATACGGAAATTGATAACTTTAGGAGGGAGATTTCTGATGAAAAAAATCGAATTTCTGATGAAAAACAAAAATTAAAAGAAGAAAGAGAAAAAACTCGTTATAAAAAAAAAGATTTAAGTTTAAGAGCTCGTGAAATTGATAAGAAAAAAGTAGATCTGAAAAAATATAGAGATAAAGTAGAAAGGGATGGAAATGCTTCGGAAAAGAGAAAACGGGAACAAGAAGCAAGATTAAAAGAGTTAAATAGAAAGGTTCCTCGTGCAGAAGATCAGTATTACACATTAACACGCAAAATTCCTGACTTAGAGGAAAAACTAAGAAGACTAAATAATGAGTATAAAAAATTGGAAAAAGAAAAATCAATGATAAATAATGAAAAAAATACGATAAAACGGGAAAGAGAAAAATTAGAAAGAGACAAGGAGAGGTTTCTAAGAGAAAAAAGAGATTTTGAAAAAGAATTAAGAAAAGCTAAAAGTATCCCAAAATACAAAATTAAAACAAAGACTCCTTCAAAATATTAATTAATCTTATAGTGAAATTCATGGAAATTATTGAAGGAATTGAAGGAGATTATATAGAAACCAAGAAAGATAATCTATTTTTTGATGTTAAAGGCTTACTCCATCCTAATAACAGAAAAATCTGCTTTTTAAGATTTTATCCACATCCTGAGGGAGATAGGATAAAAAATAGTATACATTTTAGAAAAGTCTATAATATTAATGAAAGATATTCAATTTTAAGAAAGAAGTATCCTAATTATTTATTTTATTCTAAAGAGCTAGATTTAGAGCTACAAGGAGTAAGAAATGATGAAATTAAGCATATTTATACACCTAGAATATTCTTTAAAGTTTTAAAAGAAAAAGTAACTTTGAATAATAATGAGAAAATATCAAAAGAGTTATGTGACTTTTTCATTACAAAAGGAGAAATTTCTGAAGATTCAATTGGAATTTCTGGTTCTACTATGATAGGATTAAATAAGGATGATTCTGATATTGATTTAATAGTTTATGGCACAAAAGCAAGCTTGAAATTCCAAGAAAGACTAAAACAGATATTAATTGAATCAAAGAATTGTAGAAAGTATACTTTAGAAGAATTTAGAAATCATTATAATTGGAGAGTTGGAGGATCTAATATCTCTTTTGAGGATTTCATGATAAGTGAAAAAAGAAAGCTTCATCAGGGAAAATTTCATGGAATTGATTTTTTTTTAAGATATATAAAAAGTCCCGAAGATTGGAAGGGAAATTTTGATGATTATAGGTATAAAAATTATGGCAGACTTAAAATAAAAGCAAAAATTACTGATTCAAAAGATTCAATATTTACTCCTTGCTCTTACAAAATAAAGTGTTTGAAGGTATTAGATAGTCAACTTATTTCCAATAAAATTGATGTTAAAGATATTTATGAAATAAACTCATTTAGAGGTCGATTTTGTGAGCATGCAAAAGAAGGTGAAACTGTTTTAGTTGAGGGAAAGCTAGAAAAAGTTAATTTTCAAGATAAAGAAGAATATTTTCGGATATTATTAACTGATCAGATTAATGATAAAATGATAATTTTAAAATAATTAAAAACCATAGATATTTCAATGAAAATATACAATGCTGATTTACATATTCATTCTCCACATTCTATTGGAGTTTCAAAATCCCTAAGCTTAGATACGATGGTTGAAACTTGTAGAAAAAAAGGTTTGAATATTTTGGGGACAGGAGATGTATTACAACCAGATTGGCTAAAATACTTGGAACAAAAACTAGAAAAAAATAATGATGGAGCATATTCTTATAAGGATATTTATTTTATTCTTCAAACTGAAATAGAAGATCAAGAGAGTGTGCATGAAATTGTTTTTTTTGAAAGTTTTGATATGGTAAGAAAAATTCAAAAGAAGTTAGCACCTTACTCAAAAAACATTTTAGATCAATGGGGGGGTCGCCCAAGAGTTAATTTATCTCCAGCAGAATTGGTTGATATTATTTCGGAAGAAGGGGCTTTAGTTGGTCCTGCACATGCTTTTACACCTTTTAAAGCAATATTTCGGCAGAATAAATTTGAAACTCTTAAAGAATGTTATCAAGATGCAAACAAAAAAATATTTTTTATAGAATTAGGATTATCTGCTAATACCGATCTCGCAGATAGGTTAGAATGCTTAAAAAATGTGACATTTTTAAGTAATAGCGATGCACATTCACAGGATCCTCGATCTTTAGGTAGAGAATTTAATAAATTTGATATTGATAATCCCTCTTTTGAAGAAATATTATTAGCAATTAAACGAAAAGAAAACAGAAGGATTATATTAAATGTAGGGTTACATCCTAAGCTTGGAAAATACTATAATATGTTTTGTAATAAGTGTCGAAGGAGAATCCTATTTAGGAAAACAAAAAAAGATGTTCAGAATGTATTTAATCAATATTCAATTACAGAAAATTTCATAATAATTTTCACAAATAATCCACATGCAGCTAAAAATCAATATATTGGTCAAGTAGCAAAAAATAAGATGGTTTGTCCTGCCTGTAAAGAAGAAGTAGCTAAAAATTTTAAAGTAAAATTAGGTGTAAGTGAAAGAATTGATGTTATTTCGACATATGAGAAAACAATTCATCCAGATCATAGACCTAATTACATAAATGCTGTTCCATTAATAGATATCATCCGTTCCATTAAAAATATTAAAAGTACAAAAAGTAAATCAGTTTTAGATGAATATAATAAAATAATTGATGAACTTGGTACTGAATTTGAGATCTTAATTAATGTCCCAATCAATAAAATTGATAATTTCGATAAAAACATTGCTTCTCTAATAAAAGCACTTAGAAGTA
>Ga0114925_10001717_pt1 | contig 10955 bp, 15 predicted proteins | sample SumtaG_2_FD_87287 | JGI IMG/M metagenome (GOLD analysis project Ga0114925, IMG submission 87287) | Deep subsurface microbial communities from Indian Ocean to uncover new lineages of life (NeLLi) - Sumatra_00607 metaG | ecosystem: Environmental > Aquatic > Marine > Oceanic > Sediment | place...
CAAGAAGGGAGAGGACATTCCAATAGGCTTGGAGGGCTGTGCGGTTGCCGGTCACGTTACGGTTAAGCCTGAAGATTGGTGGCTTGAACGCCTCTACAACGATAACTGGATATCCAACAGAAGTATGGTTAACCATTTCTGCTCCTTGGTTGATCCATCGATCATCAGAAACTGGGTTTTGAACTCGATAATCGTCTTGGAGAAGTTCGAGGGTTGATAAGTTTGTATGACATAAGCATCATTCTGACAACCGCGAGAGACGATTTCAGCATCATCGGTTTGCCGGAAACTCATATTCTCGGTCCGTGCATAGAGAGCCTTAGCAGCCAAACCTTCAGGGACTTTGAGCTAATAGTCGTTGACAGCCTAATAGACCTCAGACCCAAAATGTTCAAGGGCGAACCCTTCAACGGAGATAAGCTACCCTTCGACGTCAAACATGTCCCAGTTCACCCTAACCACAGGTTCTGGCTTGAGAGGAAGATGTGGAACTTTAATGGAGCACTCAACACAGCCATCATACATGCTGAAGGAGAATTAATAGTCAAGCTCGACGACTGCTGCCAGTTCAAGGAAGACCTCTTTCAGCGCATCTGGGAAGAATACAACTCAGGCTACTTCCCACTGGTTCTGCACACCAAATACAGGAATGGAAAACAGGCCTACTATAACCAAAGATACAGGGAAGAGGGATACGATTTCATCAGAGAGGAGCCTGACCGCAAGGAGGTTCTTGAAAAAATCTACGAGGAGGGAGACCCAATTAGATGCAGCAGGTGGCCCGTAGTTGAGAATAGGGGTGGAAGAATGATAGCCCCCCATAACTGGTTCTATGGGTACTCTTCTTTCTCCCTTGAGGCTGCCTTAACCGTGAATGGATACGACGAGAATATGGATCCGGACAAGTCCCTCGAGGATATAGATATGGGAAGCCGCCTTGAGATGGCGGGCTACAAGGATATGTTTCTATTGGACGAGAAGCTCTGGACCATCGAACATGAGCACTTACCCATCTCCAAGCATGCCATATCCTATGATGGTCTACCATGCAAATGCAATTATGCATTATATCTCTGCAACCGCAAGAAGGGCCGTTGGAGAGTTAACAGCGACAGGTTGACGGAAAAGAACTTGGAGTTCATAAAGGAGGAGAGCAGGAGGCCTCCTTGCTCTCCTACGCCCAATTTCTATGCGGGGGATATGGAAGGAGACCTGTTCAACACCTGGGTATCCCGGCAACCCATATTCGACCTACGAGAGGAAAGGTTTGATCTGGTTTGAAGATCCTCTATTTCATGCCCCGATGGGGTCCCTACTACTACAATAGCTGGCGTGGGATGCCCTACGCGCTTTCAAAGTATGCCAACGTTAAGTTCTATGGCCCAGGGTTCCCTGGGTGTGTCACGTCTAAAGAATTGAGGGCTGGAAGGAAGATAAATGTTCCAGAGGTAATAAAGAAGCTGTATCCAGGCGACTACCCAGATATGGTTATTCAGGGAGACCCCCAAATGGGGGGCCTCTTCTACTCCCTAAAAAACTTCCATAGGGCTAGATGTCTCCGAGCTATGCGGATAATAGACCTGCACAACGTCTTGGGAAGACCAAAGGTTTACCACTACCTTCAGGGGGGGAACATAGACCTAGCTCTCAGGACTGGCAGCGTCGAAACAAATACTGAGTGGGGGAAGAAACTTAAGGAGACGGGTGTTAAAGTCCTTTTTTACCCATTTAGCGTGGACGCCTCAGTATTTTACGACAGGGAGCTTCCAAAGAAATACGATGTTACCAACATAGGGGTTTTGGCACATTCACCCTATCCTCTGCGTAGAAGAATACATGACTACTTCACAGACAAAACACCATACGACAGGAAAAAGGATCCTGGAATCCCTCCGAGGAGTTTCAAACAGCAAACCATCGTTAAACACGGTATAAAATACCACTATAGCACCGCAAGGGGAATGAACTACTCAAAGGAAATAAACCACTCAAAGATCTTCGCAACTGGAATAGGCTCCATTGGGTCAGGTGGAGTTATGCAGAAGTTCTTCGAGGTTCTGGCCTGTAAAACACTGCTTCTTACAAATGTCCCCCGAGATGCCGAGACTCTTGGCTTCAAACCCGGGGTTAACTTCGCCGAGATTGACTGCTACCCAAAAGCAATGTCAGCTGTCAAGGACGAAGTTTTCCTAAAGCCAATAAGATACTTCCTGAGTCATCCTGGAAAGGCTCAGGAGATAGCTAAGAGGGGGCACGACCTAGTTCACTCAAAACACACGCACGAGATTAGAGCCAAGGAAGTAATTAATAAAATATCGAGGATACTAAGATGAACATCCTAAGCCTGAACCTATACGACCTCGGCGGTTTATCCTACAATCTATGCCAAGCCATCAACAAGCATACGGACCACCAGGCTAGAAGTATCGTGATTGGCCAGCCCTTCACGCGCAAGCCAATCATGATCCAACGAAAAGGCTCGGAAGAATTTCTAAAACAAATACGCAGATGGGTTCGCAACGCGGATGTTCTCCACTTCAACGAGCAGAGGAAAAATGTCACAAAATATCAGATCGACCCAAAGCTATGCAAAAACAAGAAAATTATCTATCATGCCCATGGTTCGGATTTCAGGCGAAATTCAAAGAACATCTTAAAACTTTACCGCGGAGCATTTCCGCAGATGAAGATAATCACGTCAACGCCTGATCTAATTCCCTTTGCAGGGGAAAAGGCAGGTGCAACCTGGTTTCCATCCGTCGTGCCCATCTTAGAATATCGCAAAAAGTATAAGAGAACGCGAAACAATCCCCCAATCGTCTACTACAGCCCCTCACAATCCTCTACGAAAGCCATGAAAAGCGTAATTCGTAATGTATCGAAGGAGCTTTGGGAGAAGGGCGTCAAGTTTAAACTACAAGTCACCACAGGCGCGTTACACACCAAAAACATGGGTTTGAAAGCAAGAGCAGACATATACTACGACGAGATATTACCTTCGCCCTTCTACGGTGTGAACGCAATAGAAGCGGGGGTCTTGGAGAAAGCCGTCATCTGCAACATGACTCCGTATGCACGCGAATATATGAAAAACCTGTCCGAACGAGAAGGAATTAACTGCCCCTTCATCGTAGTGGCAAAGCGCGAACCGTTGAAACGCGTGCTACGTAAGCTCGTTTTGGATGAAAAATATCGGGTTGAACGGGGAAAAGCTGGTTTGGGGTATGTGCGTAAAATGCATGGGGAACAAATATGCGTTAAGCGGTTCATGGAGTTAGTAGAATAGTTATGAATAACGTGGATCGTCAACGTCGATTGTTCAAGTTTTATAATGAATGTGGAGAAAAGTATCCCGCAAGCAAGATCGTGTATAATTATGGGCCAGCTATAACCAGAGCAAAATACTTACGCACGCTTCTGAAAGGCGAAGCCCTAACTCTGGATCTTGGCTGCGGCGATGGATACTACAAATCCCACATAAAAAACCACGTAGGCGCAGACCTCTCAATTGGATATCTGAAAAGGTTCAAGGGTGAAAGAGTGTGGACTATGGCTCAGAACCTGCCCTTCAAGGACAAATGTTTCGAGCGGGTTTTCATGTCTGAACTCCTCGAACATATCTGGGAGCGAAAAATGGTTCTGGATGAATGCTACAGAGTCCTGACGGACAAAGGCAGATTGATCCTGTCCGTTCCCTTCGGCAGAAAGGAGAAACAGGCGTTCAAGATTCAAAGTTACTGGTTTCAGCTAAAAAAGTATGATATAAAATTCAGCCCATATATTCATGGGCACTTCACCCTAGAATACACGAAGAAATTGCTGGCCAAAAGCAGGTTTCAAATGATTTCTCATAAAAAACTATCACATAAGAAGACCACAAGATTTCTCGCAGTAGTAGCTAAAAAGATGGGAAAATGATGGGAAAGGCACTCTGGACTATCTTCGCGCATAAAGGCTCTAAGATGTTCTGGCAGTGGGCTGACAGAGTAGACTTCGTGGACAAGCTGATCATTAAAAACCACATGCACCATGAAGCCCACCAAATAGGTATGAAGTACTTCTTCAGCCACCCTGAATACGACTACTATATCATATCCACCGACGACGCCCTAGGCACACCCTACCACATACAGCTGCTTCTCGAAGACGCGGAGACGCACAAGTTCCCAGTTGTAAGTGGCTGGTGCAGTATTGACCCTCAGAAGAACGGGATGGCCGCCTTAACGGTGAAGCCCTGTCATCCGAACGTCGCCAAAACAAGGAAGGTCATGCCCTACGGCTACCATTTCATACCTGTCAAAGATGTACTCGTGGGAAAATATGGCTACCCCTTCATCAAAGCCTGGTTCAACGCTAACGCCCTAAACCTAGTTAGAAGAGAAATATTGAAGAAGATACCCTACCGCCCATTCAAACTACAGCGCGACGCACTCTGTATAACCCCTGAAACCAAGGAGCAGGGAAGAGGCATCATGTTCGACCTTCAATTTGCACTTGATTGCGCCAGTAAGAAAATACCTATCAAAGTGGATACACGCATCTTTCTCCTACATGCTAAAACGAAGGAAAGGAGCAAAGTTGGCAGAGAAAAACGTGAAATAACATTCATCAAAGCAGTGAAATAAAGATGATAGGGGTCTATAATGTCTATAATAACGCTGCCACGATCCATGAAAGCCTTCTAAGCGTACTTCCCTACGTTGAAAAAGTGATTGCGATAGACGGGGCATACATAAGATTCCCCCATAAACTCAAGTCAGGAGCATCGACCGATGCAACTAAAAAGATTTTCCATGAGCTCTGTGGCTCCAAGCTTACCTGGATTGACCAGAAAAAACCTATGAGTCAAATCGCAAAGAAGAATAAGCTACTCAGAAACATTCCAGTTGGTAAATGGTTTTTCAGACTCGCAGGCGACGAAATAGCCACAGGTAACATAAAAGAAGCATTCAACTTCGCTGAATCGTCAAACTACAGGAATATAGGCGTACCCATCAAAAACTTTCATCCAATATGGAAAGGTTACAAAGTACTTACAGTCCCTGAGTTTGGCGGGTACGCATGTGTGGTTTTAGACCCTCCCATACCAAGAAACAGATGGAGCAAGCTCAAGTGGAACCCCTACTTCGGAGTTGGAAACAGGCTAGTGCTTAAACAAGAAGGGCTACGGTTTAAGGGCCACCACAGCACCATGGTCAAAGACAGGAAACTCATGCGTATCCAAGCCAAGGTGGATAATATGCTGATAATCAACCAGCAACAGAAGGTCGGATGGAAGCGATGGCACCAGAAAATTGCGTACAAGAAGAAACGATACAAAGAAGGAGACTACAAAGGCTGAGAGTTCTTTAATTGTTCTCTGATTCTTCTAAACTCCTCAATATCAACAGCAGGCCTCCCCACCACCGTCTGGTGATCATCAACATCCTTCATCACCAAGCTACCAATGGCAACCGTGGCGTTCTGCCCTATCTTAATCCTGTTCTTCGTAGTTGAACCGGGGGAAACCCTCGAGTAATCGCCTATCTCTGCGTATCCGCTTATCACCGTACCAGCTCCGATGATACAGTGCTTCCCTATCTTGACATCATGCCCTATATCGCAGAAAGGTCCAATCGAAGCACCCTCGCCGATCACGGTATCCCCCTCGTTACCTCGGTTAATCACGGCTCCAGCCCCAATATCACAGCCCTTCCTCAGCAACACTCCCCCTCGGGTTTTAACCCTTTTCAGCGAACCGTCATCCTGTCGCTTGACGGACTGACCGCGAGAGCCAATCGTTACATTTGCCCTTACCATACACCTGTCTTCTATGACACAGTGCTCCACGACAGATAGAATGCCTATAACAGCGCCTTGTCCTATCTTCACGCTTGCCCCCAGTATGGCATTAGTGCCTATAAACGCACCCTTGCCAATCACAGTCCCACCCAGCTTATCTCTTAAATGAGACAAATAGATGGTCATAACATTCGGTGAAACAAACACATCATCTTCAATCGTTACCTCTCTAGCGATGATCGCTCCATACCTCAACGTCACCTTATTTCCGATGAGGTTATACCCTGAAGATTTTACGCCACTGTCAAGGTAACATCCGTTTCCAATGATAGTCTTAGGACGAAGCTCTACGTAGCTCCTTATCTTCACATAGTCTCCAACCTCGCAGTCTTCAAAGATGTGATTGAACTCTCCTATCTGGAAGTTACTACCATGCTTAAAACTAGGGTGAATTACGTTCAAGTATCTCACCTCTCTATCAACTTGAGAAAATTCGCTCGTAAAATCTTATGCAGTTCCGATTCTTCCAGGTCTATTTGAAGCAGCCCCACTATGTTTTGGAGATAGTTACCCCAAGGCATATCAGAGGCAAACAGAAGCCTATCCGCTCCCAGCTGCTCCAAGCCATATCGTAGTACACTCAACTGCCTCGTCTGCGAAGTATCGAATAATACATTCTTCAAACCCTTCGCGCTGTCGATGGCAGGTATCGCAAGATCAGGATGAGTTCCCCCCATATGGGCTAAGACTACCGTAGCCTTGGGATATTTCCTAGCTATGTCTAAAGCGAAAACCCAGCCACTCATCTCCACCCAACGACCACAGTGTATAAGCACCAAAGCCCCATAATCATTGCATAGTGCTAGAGGCTTCTCGTAGATGTTCTCCGTGACACGGTGCTTCTCCGTTGAAGGATTTATCTTGATGCCTAACGCCTTCTTCTCCTGCAATAGCTTCTCAGCGTAGCGCAGGTAGCCGTCATCAAGGTAATCCATCAGCTTCGATCTGAAAAGGCAGTGTAACCCTAGGTTAGATGCACCTGCCTCGATGATTTTCTCCGTCAGCTCATACTTACCATTCTCGCATGAGAAGACCAAGCAATGGGAGATCCGATGTTTCTCCATCTCCCTCTCCACGTCGGCTATGGAGAAATAGTAGTTAAGGGCAGGGAAGTTTCCTATGTGTACATGAGCATCACAGATCTCTTCGGGAAGTTCAAGATTCATCAAACATACACCATGGAAATCATTAGGGATCTACCCCGGAGCTTGTGTACGTTAGCATCATCTACCAAGGCCAGCTGGTTCGTTTAGTGGCTAATAGCACCGTTAGATCGGCTGTGCAGATGCACCTTACGATTGATAGTGAAACGTTTATGGTGGTGGTTCCCGCAGCCGTTTTGACTCGTCCATAAATGGGAGTATTAGCGGGAATTGTCGGGCTGGCGAAATCCACCCGAGCTCTACCCGCCACCCCAAGCGCGAAAGCCTTCTCTCCAAGATACTGGTTCCCAGCAGGAGCAGCATTGATAGCCAGCTGTATGAAAAACGAGTCTGCACCAGCGACACCCATCGTCTGGAGGGTGTGTACATGATAATTGAAAGGCACAGTCCCCGCGGGAATGATCTGTGTCCAGGCTCCAAAGGTGTTTACCGCTGCATTAGGGGTCAGAGTTATAGGAACTGCAATGTTCTGAGGGTAGACCCTTGTTCTGGACTGGAATTCCGAGTACCAGAACTTGGCGATATCCTCTCGCGTCAGTGCATCCTTCTGAGTGTGACTCGTTGCGCCGCCCATCTACTATCCACTGGCTTTGAACTTGAATATAAAAAATGGGGGAAAGTGATTCTTTACTATTCTACGTACCAGTAGATCGCCGTGTCCGCACCTGGAGCAGTATCGCAATTGAAGGTAAAAGTCGAAGCGGTTATGAATGTAATAAAGGTGTCTCCTATGTCAGCGGCGGGGTTGCATAGCACTATTCTTGGCTGATATACTAAGCCATGCGTAATGATGACGGTGGTTGCACCGCCTAGTAGTGTTGCCTCTCCTCTGTTGCTAGGTCCTGTATGGCGAGCGTACCGGGGCATCTAGTCTCAACCCTCCGGGTTCTTCTGGACGCCCCACCAAGTTATGCCGTATCTAGCACCTGTCGCACCGATGTCTACTCCGTCCGGGCTTCCTGGTAATTGGGCTAGTACTCTGAACTCTATGCTGCCCTCTAGCACGTGTACTGGGTCTACAAGGCTGCCTGTCAGGACTTCTGCTCCTGCGGCCTCTAGCATCGGGTAGTCCCTGACTGCTGTGACTGCGAGTGCGGCTGGTGGGCTGCCTGGGGGCACACTTCCCACTACGGGGTATGCTTCCACGTCGCCCGTCTGCCCCGTTTCCGCTGGGTTCGTCTGGTATATGCTGAACCTTGCGCCGCTGGCTTCCTGCGTCCATATCCTGAGGAATAGTACCTTCAGCTGCAGTCCAGTGGGCACTATATGTCTCAGGGCTGCATAGTACTCGGTTCCCGTCATTATGGCATCGAAGCTGTTCTCCCAGGCGCCGCCTACGACGGCATATGGGAGGGCCTCGAAGACCTCTCTCTGGAGCCCAAGGTCCTTAACAAGCGACTTTGTCATTTCAACCATATCTTATCACTCACCTGCCGGTGCCCTCACGGGCATCAGCGTCAGCGGCCTGTGGGCTATGGTCCGTCTGTGCAGCCTGTCAAGTAGCTCCTTGAACCTGTTGCTCGTGGGGTTCAGTACGCCGGCCCTCGCAGTTCCTATTCGCTCCGTCACCAGTTTTGCAATGAATATGTTAAGTTCAGGCGTTATGGCTATGTCGTGTTGATTCCAAGCGGACAACGCTATCCTGTCCGTAATGGGCCTCATCATTATGTGCTCAGTCAGGAATGTGGGCTCGTAAAAGGGGCTCATCCACTCCTCAAAGTGCGAGACCTCCCTCAGGTCGGCGCTCGGCTTCGGCGCTTTGGGTATTCCGTGCCTGTGGAGGTCCGTCGGAAGCTCCACGTATATGAACGCCTGTCCCTTCAGGCCGAAGATCATCTGCCATATCTGGTTCGTGTTGGTAGTCGACTCGTAGCCCTTCGTCAAAACGAGCAGGGGCGGTACTATCGGCCCGGATGTTGACTCAGCTTCAATGGGCTCGTGCCAAACGTATTCGTAGTGAGCGAGATCCCTCATCAGGATATGCTCGTAGTAGCGCGTGCCTTCCATGTTGTAGCTGACGTAGTAGCCCTCCTTGAGCCACTCCGACCAGCATTTCCAGTCTCCCATTCAATCAACCTCTATTGTTGTTTTACGAGGTGATTCAACGCTACTCGCCTAGAGCCATGAAGTTGAGCCAGATCGACCCGTCGTGAGGCAACGTGGAAGGTCTTGAGACCGATTCCGCTGCTTCGCCCGCCTCGTACTGGTAGGCAGAACCCGGACCGAAGATGTCTATCGAGGCGTAGTTCCCGTATTCGCCCTTGCGGTAGATCCACTTCATTGGTATGAACGGATAGTGGTGAGTGGATTCGGCTGTCAATAGAAGAACCTGGATCGTGTTCATCTTGAGATCCCTGGCGTAGACGACTTCCTTGGCGGCTATCTTCAGCTCGCCCCAGACCTTGACTACTATGCCGTTACCGAAGACGTGTCTCTCCACATCATGTATGTGGATGATGGGTGCTTGTGTACAGTGGCCAGTTAGTTCAGCCCCACTCCAGCCTATGTCTCCGTATACTCTTGTGTCCTTAGAATTTATTACTTCAACCATTCATATCACCTATGCAATCGACGCTCCCGTGTCAGTCACCTGCAGCTTGTTGGGAATCCTCACCATCTGAAGCCCTAACGGCTTGATCCTCTGCGGTCCCCTCGACAGCACGTATGCTACCAGCTCGAAGCCGGTCTCCTCGTCCAGTATGTAGCCCTCCTCGAAGACGATGGCGGGCTTGTTGTACGCGAAGGCCTCCTCGATGTTCATCCTGGGCAGCTTTCTGTCGCTGATCTGCATCTTGATCTCCGAGACCCGTATCGACTTGTCCAGGAAGGCAAGGCCGGCCAGGCCGACCTTGTAGTCCTCGAGAATCGTGCCGGCGGCTCCGCTTGACCCTGTCATAATAGTCTGTGAGCCCAAATCTTCCAGCTCCTGATTCCAGGTGACCATCTGCCCAGACGAGGCTGTCGACATAGCCATATCCCTGAAGAGGGGTGGTAGTATAGTCGTCTCGCCAAACTGCCCGGCTGAAGGCGTCAGCTTCCCGAAGGTCTTAGGGCTCCAGTCGGCCGCGCACTTGGCTCTCAGCGAGCTCTCAAGGCTCTCGAGGGTTCTCTTGAACTCGGGGAACCCTTCCTTCACCTTTTCGTACTCGCAGATTATGAAGCTCATATGAACGCCCCCGGTGTGCCTAGCACCTTGTCAATCTGTTTGTAGTAGGCCGCTCCGAGCATCACTATCCGCTGGTATATGCACGGTATTCCCGGTCCGCCAAGGGGGTCGGGTATTGGACCCTCCACGTAGCCGTAGAGATCGAAGCTCTGCTCCTCGTCGATTGTAAAGGGCTCCTCGAATACGAGGGCTGGCTTGTTGTAGAGCCGCATCTCCTCCAGGTTTATTCGGCCTAACTTGCGGTCGCCGATCTGCATCTTGATCTCGGTGATGTGCTGGTTCTTGTTGGGGAATGCCAGCCCCAGGAAGCCTATCTTGAAGTCCTCTGGAATGGCGTTGCCCGTCCTGTTGCCCATAAGTAAGGTCTGGTGTTCATCTGCTGTGATTGTCTGCCTCCAGTGTATCAAGCTGTTTGTACCCGCTACCCCTGGGGTCGCTGCAACCTGCCCGAAGCCTCGGAAGAGCGCCGGCAAGATGGTCGTCCTGCCGTACTGCCCTGCATCAGGCGTAAGAAAGCCGAAGCTCCTGTGCCAGTCGCTGTTACACTTCAGTATCAGATCGTTCTCAAGCTGTGCGAAAACTTGCTGGTACTCTGGTACTTGCTTCTCGATGGAATCTAGTTCGCAGAATATGTATCCTCCTTGTCCCATGTGATTTACTCCTTTTTCCGAGTCTTGAGAAGGAAATCAATTAAATTAGTGATTCCGTATCTATACGTACTCAGAGATACACATTGGTACGCAGCCAACACGCCAAAAGATATGAGATAACAGAGGGCGTACTGG
>Ga0114925_10001718_pt1 | contig 10954 bp, 24 predicted proteins | sample SumtaG_2_FD_87287 | JGI IMG/M metagenome (GOLD analysis project Ga0114925, IMG submission 87287) | Deep subsurface microbial communities from Indian Ocean to uncover new lineages of life (NeLLi) - Sumatra_00607 metaG | ecosystem: Environmental > Aquatic > Marine > Oceanic > Sediment | place...
ATGGAAATCATAATTATGATTATGTTAAAAAAGATATTGAATTATACTTTCCTAAAGTTAGAAAAGAAGGAGTATTTGGAGGGCACGATTTTTCAGGTGATTATATCGATGTCATCCATGCTGTCCTAGAATTTGTTAATAAATATAATTTGAAGTTGTATACTCAAGGAAAAGATTGGTGGATATGCAAATAAACAATGGTGTAATAGAATATCTAACTATAGGCTTTACTCTGGATTTTACGACATTAGATGGAAAAAAGTTTAGACAAAAACATCTCCCCCCTATTTTTTTTCAGAAAGTAAATTCAAATATAAAGATATGTTCGGACATGTTAAATGATTATTTTTTAAGCTTTAAAGGACAAAAAGTATGTGTCTTAATGAGTGGAGGAAAAGATAGTAGATTGATATTGGAATTTTGTAAAAAATATAATCTTGATACAACCGCTGTTACTTTGGGTTTCAATGAAGATAATGTGGAAAATAAAGTTGCTAAGAAAATCTGTACATTTCTAAAGGTGAATCATAAATTTCTTAGTGTTGAAGGGTGTGTAAAAGAAACATTTGATTATATTAAAAGGTTTGATCCCACATGTCGTCCAAATTTTAATTTTGTATTGTACAAAGATTTTTTTAGAGATTTTGATGTCGTTTTTTCTGGTGAGTTTTTAACAATTTCTTTAAGAGAAGAAAACTTTTATCAACCAAAACAACCAATAGATAGACTATTACGTACTTTGAGATTTAGTAAAATCATTAAAAAAGAATTTAGGGATGAAATAAAAAGAAAAATAGTTACAATTAATAGAGACAAAACATTAGAAGAGATTTGTTTGTGGAAACTCCTAAATGCGAAATATAAATGGATGGATAGAATTAAAGACCTGTTTAATTTTACATCTCCTGGTTTGGATAACGAAATATTAAATTATATGTGGTCAATCAAAGAAAAAGATAACGTCAAAAAAATAGCACGTATAAATAAGTTTAAAACTTTTAATATTCGATGTACCCGTAGTTTTTTCCCGTTATTTTTCCCGTGGTATATACATTATGGATATCATACTACTAAAAACATCAAATATTTTAATAAGGTAGGTATGGCTAATATTAGTAATTTTAACATGGGTCCTTGGTTAGGACATACAGATAAATTCTACGAGGATTTAAAGCAAATGACAGGTAATATTGAACCAATATCGAGATATATGGATATAAAAGAATTAAACAAAGCTAGTGAAAAGGAGTTAATAAGATTAGAGTTGGCAAAACCATATTTGGTGTGATTATGAAAAAAGCATATCGTTTAATAGTGACATCCTCCACCCATTGAAATGAGTGGCTTCCAAACGACATTTATATGGCTAATGTAATTGCCGTTGGTGGTTCTTTGCTTCATTGACCCCGCATGCATTACACCTATTGTGTGATGTAGAGGCAGAATCTCCACAAGCGTAAATTTGGACTTGCCCAGCCCCATCTGTTTTTAGTATGTTACTTGGTTTTCTGGTGATAGATGAATTGAGGTCTCTACCAAGTCTCAGTCCAGATTTCTCTTTTCAAATCTAAAAGATTGTTATACATTTCACAGGCAAGATCAAGTTGACGATGCAAAATACGTTGCTGATTCTTAAAAGGATAGATGCGGTAGTTATACATCTTAGTTATTACTACATTAGCCATATGTATTTATATAATGCCCGTATTATATATAGTTTATGTCATCCAAAAAGCAATTCATCCACTCAATGAATTGGGTGGTCTTCTTGCTATAAAATGATAAATAAAAAGTAACTGGTTGTGATAAAATAAAAGAAGAAAAGTTTAGAAAATTCCTCAATATGCAATATGTAAAAATAAAAAGAACGGCAGCAGTAGGAAGTCTGGTATTGCTTGCAATAAATTTATCTCTTACACTTTACCCCTATTTAGAACATCGTTTTCAAGTGACATATTTTGGTGTTGCTGTTGAGTATATTGTAGTACCTTTCTTATTTGTATTTATTATATTTATCATATGGTGTGGGGCTCATATTTATATCAAAAAAATGGAAATGTATAGAACAGAATTTTTAGCTGAAAGAATATTGAATCCGTATGGGGTATATGCAATAGGACCATTTGAAGAAATGCTCTACAGAACAATGACTATACCCACTTTAGAAGCATCATATGTTTCAATGCCAGACGGAAAAGAAAAACATGAAGTGAAAAAGAAATTAGACCTGGCTAAAAAATGGGTGGACTTAGGGTATATTCCTAAGGAGGATTTCCCAAAGCATTTAAAGAAGTACTATCTGACCAAAAAACAGAATAGGTTGTAAAGAAAAAATGGTCACAATAAGAGAACTTAAAGCAATCGAAGATTCGCCATTTCATGCATGTCAATCATGTTTGATAAATAATCTTTATGATAAAGCATCATATTATCTGGAATGGGCACTAATTAATCTGCATTTTACAGCAAATCAAGCATCCATTCTTGGATTTTTATTTGGTTTATTTGCCGCAGTATTGTTCACATCAAATAATTATCTATTATTCGTTGTTGCAGGCTTTTTGTTGTTACTTTCGCAGATGATGGATTTATGCGATGGTAGAATAATGTTATATCGAAAGAAAAAAGGTCTACCTGATGAATTATTCAGACAGTACGGAAATTTCTTTGATTGGACTGAAAATATTTCTCCTCCATTGGTTTTATTTTGCCTATCATTAAGCATCATACAAAATATAACAACTCTTTCGCCCCCCATAATAATTTTTGTTGGGTTTCTTTCGGCAACATTTAGATTTGTTTATGATGGGTTGGGAGGTTTGATAGAATTAATATCAAGAACAGTCAATATACCATATGAGAGATTTAGATATAAGCAAAAAAATGTACTTGAATTCAATAAGTTAATTTACAGTGCAAAATTCTTACCAATTCTACTGATTACTGCATCCATAATCGATTTCATATTTGGGTTAAAACTAACTTTATTGGTGTGGTTATTATTTGCTATGATTGGACTATCAGTGTTTGTTATAAGAATATCTTCAAAAGGATATTTATATGATTTATTTGTCAAAGACCGTGAAGGAATCAACAATCTAAGAAGATTTGGCATTAAGATGTTTGTAAGTAGGTTATTAAAGAGGGCAAAATAATTTAAGGTTTGACACGTTAAATAATGACGGATGAGATAATGACTGATGGAATAGGGTGGATAAATAGATGGCGAATATCTGTGAACATTATGATTCCAAATTTGCTTATTTTTATTTGTTGTCTATTCCACAAACCAAAGAATATTTTTGAAGGATTAACATCGGGAAAAAAAGTGATTAAATGAATATAATCAATGTACCAAAGGTAACGATACTTCATAATAGAGAATATTTGATTAAAAGAAGTGCAAATAATTTAGTAATTAAAGAAAATTACATACTAAATAAGGAGAAATAGAAATGATTTGCTTTATAAAAAGAGTTAAAATTGGAAATATATATTGTCTCGGCGATACTCTATTCAAATGCTTTAAATGTAAATTAAGAAGATTTAAATCATACCATAAGGGTTTAGGAGAAAGATAAATGATACCGATATTTAGCATAGTAGAAAAATATCAAGAATATGCAATAGGTGAAATTAAGCTACCTGAAAGAGAGAAACGAATATTTAATGAGGTTTTATTAGAACCTTTTTAAAGGAAACCATCAGATAAAAGAGCTGCATAAAAGACATATTAAGGAAGCAAAAGAAATAGAATCTTAAAGGGTAAATCATGGAAAAAACTAAGTGTCCGTTATGTCCAAAAGAATATCAAAGCGAAAAACAACTTGAACGACATTGTATAAAAATACATGGTTGTTCATACAAAGATGCTTTAGCAAAAGAATTAACCATTGCAAGATTACAAAGTTTACCAGATAATATTAAAATCAGTATAGGATAATTTTAAAGATAGGTTTCTAGGAGATGAAAAATGAAAAATATATATGATATATTTGCAGAACATATAAGAAAACATATAAATGATGGAGATAAATCAAAAAGAGAAATCTCTCCGATGTCTGGTGTCTGTCCATTTTGTGAAAAAACTATGCATCGTGTCTATAAGGATGTAACAGGTAAAGATTGGAAAATTTAAAGGTGAATGAGAATGCACTATGAAGATAGGTTGAATTATATTTTCAAATACTTTGACAGGGTACTTAAAGAAAAATAGTTGGTTTTTATGACCGAAGAAAAAGAAATTGAAGATTGCAAAAATAAACAAGGAATCGGATCATGTAAAGATTGTTTCTTTACTGATTGTAACCTTTAAAGACAGGGTTGTATAAGATATGGCCACCTATGGAGGCCACATGGAGATGAAAATGGATAGTATAAAGAAATTGGAGGTAAAAAATGGGAATTAATAACTATAAAGTTACAAAAATAATCAAAGAGAAACAAGGAACTGACACAAACAATAGTTATAGATTGGTTAAAGCAATCTACAATGGGATTTTGAAAAGGGAAGTATGGTTTGTGCTTGAATTTAAAACAAAAAAGAATAACTATTGGCGAAGAATAAAAATGGCAAAAAAATTAGAAACATTAGAAAAAGAATATGAACACAAATAAAGCAACAGGGTTTAGGTAGAAAATAATGAGTAAAAAATGAAGAGAACAGATGCTGGAATGCAAAAGGCAAAAGAATTAGGAATGCTAATAAAGATGCTGGGAGTGTGAAGCAGTGAAAAAAATTATAATCGGAATTAAAGATTTGTGTGAATTGTGTACTTTCAAATATTATAATATTGAATTTATATTCAAAAATAATTTACAGAGTAGATGTAAAGAATGTGAAGGAAACCAACAGATTTCTAGGAGATAAACAAATGAGATATGCGCCATTACCTGGGGTAAGAATAAATAGAGAACAATGTCCTAAATGTTTAATTGTAGGAGATGTTGCATCATGGTGGGTTTCAATGTCAGGATATGAACACGTTGAACATAAATGCCTTCATTGTTTACATCGTTATCCAAATTATGTAAAGGGAGGTCATCCAGATTTATTGAGGGAAGAGAGGAAATGGAGAGAGAATAAAAATCTTTAAAGGACTAATGGAGGTAAAAAAATGAATTACCCATGTGATAGTTGCTTAGTTGGTTGGTGTTCAATTTCAAATATTGAAACCAAATCATGTCAGGATACTTGTACTGAATGGAAACGATATTGGAATGAATATAGCAAAGAATTTGAAAAAGAATTATCAAAACATCATAAACAATTGATAAAAGAATGTTCTAAAGTTTTGGTGATAAGAAATGAAGATGAAAGAATATATTGAGTTGCATACTCGTACAGGAAACCAACAGGTTTTAAGAGAGGAAAAATGAATGAAAAAAGTGAAAAAGAAAATTGTTATTGTGGGTTTTGTTCAAAAGTTACGGATGGAACACAATTTTCATATGATGAAAATAAAAATAAGATATATTTCTGCAATCCATTACATCATTTTAGGTATTTTCAAGAATCAGAGTTAAATTAAAGAAAATTACAGACTAAATAAGGAGGAAAATAGAAATGTCGAAAAAATATAGTTGCCCTAATTGTGGTGTACAAATTAGCATATATGCATTTCATTGTTGGGCTTGTGGGGAATCAATGGTAAATCCATTGTAAGGGAAAAATTGGGGTTAAAAAATGATTTCAGATAAAAGAAAATTGTTTATTCATATTGGTGCAAAAGCATTTAGAGCTTCTAATAAAGAACAATTGGAAAGGTTTGTTGATACTTTTGTTGATGGATTGAATGATGAAGAACAAGAATATGCTATCGGTTTATTTAAAGGAAAAATACAGACTTCGGAGGGCAAATGAAGATAAAAGAAGCATTGGAAATGGAAGGAAACATTGTTGATTGCGGATGTGTATACGGTGGTTATTACGGATACCTTAAAGTATTAGATAGAAAACCTTGGAGAGGCCAGATTGAGATATTGGCTGTTTCTGGTTTTCCTTTACCGATTCTTGGAAGTTTTGTATATCCAATAAAAAAAGGTATAGTTAGAAGTTTCGGTCATTGTAATGTAAATAAGACAGAATTGGATGAGATACCAGATTATCAAGAATCCATGATAAAAGCATTTTATATAACTCTTAATGATTTAAAAAAGAACAGGATGCTTGATAAGAATTTGTTAAGAAGATGTATCAAGTCAATGGAAGATAATGAATGGCTAATTAATCATCCAGAATATTTTGGTGGTTTTAAAAAACAGGAGTTTCCTAACGGAAAACAGGAGGGGAAATGAAAAAAAATAAAATGATGCCAAGATGTGGTATGGGGTAAAAAAATGAAGTATGATTATGATGAGATACAAAGAAGATATGGAAACGATGCTTTGGAAGAATTAAGCAAATTAGTTAAGAATAAATCTTAAAGACAGGTTAAAAATAGGAAGTGAAAAGAAAATGGAAGAAAAAAAAGATTGGATTGAAGAAAAAATAGAAAATGGTGAAGCTGGCGTTGTCTTTTATCAAACAATAGACCAACATATAGATATTTTAAAAGACAGTATTGAACAACTTGAGGATGCTAAACAAAAAGGAAGTACTAAAGTTTTAGTTGCTTCTTGGAATGAAGGACAGCTAGGAAGAATGGCGATGTTGATTCTATCTAAAGAGGGTGTTGAGAGTTTTGATAAACTCTATAAAAAAATTGTTTCATAAAGGATTATTATATTGAAATCATCAACGACATATTTAAATCAACGGAAAAAACAAAAGTATAGGTAACTTGGATATATATCAAACACATGGTATTTAATGTAATTAGAAAATTAGAAAAATAGCGAAAAAACTTAGTTCTTAATAAAACATCATATTTTTATCCGATTTCTAAAAAAATAAAAGAGAATGGGATATAATCCCATTAGTTTGAGGAGAGCTACTTCAGGTCTATGTAGTTAGCGTCCAGGATGATGGTGTTGACGACTGAGCATCTGCCTGATAGACGTATACTCTAACAGTGTATGATGCACCACTGTCGTCATATGTGTCATCTGCTGCAGCATCTACAAATGCAGTAAGAGCTAAGGCTGATACTGTCCCGCCGATTGGTATCGTTCCAATGTTGACACCGTTCGTATATGCACCTACTCCACCAGTATTCAGGTAAAGAGGTATGAGTACACTGTTGTATGTAACATAGAAAGACATTGTAGTATCTTCCAATGCTGATGGCACTCCGCCGACTGAAGATTCTGGATCCCACATAGTTATATAGACATTCGTTGCAGCATCAGTAGTGTCTTCATTTACGATTGTTAACGTTGGTGAATCAGTAACTTCTGTGTCATCTGTAGTGACTCCGCCATTTGCATCGATTTCATCCTCGAAATCAAAGTTACCGCCTTCGGTCAATGCCAGATATGCTGGACTTGTTACTGCAGCCTGTGCCGTCAATTGGCTCTGCAAACTGGTTGCTCTTGCATTTGCTGCGTCAACTTGTGGTGTGTAGTATAGATACATGCCTGCTCCGACCAGTGCTGCCATAAGTGCACAAGCAATTATGGTCACTGCCCAATTTATTTTTGTTTTTGCCATAATTTTCTACCTTCATCGCATATAGATTGAGTGCTTATATGCTCCAAAGAATTGCAGACCCTACATCCCAAAAAACATGACTTATAACAGAAAGGAAACTTAATCCAGCAATAATGGCAACTGTAGATTCTACACTTTTTCCAAAAACATCATCCTTATATTCTTTTCTATTTTTTCAATGATGAATTCAATCTTTTTTGATGGCATCAAGCCATTTTGCAATCCAAAAACCGACAACAAAAAAGACTACTTTATCGAATAATTTTATAGGAAGAAAACCAAATAAATCGACAAAGAACGTAGCCAAAGGAACGCCAAGTGATAATAAAGAAGCTATCTTTGTTCCTATCGTCAATTCAGGGACAGCATAATATCTGTTCTTATCATACCATGTTCTCAATCTGAATGGGCTTCTGCTATTAACCAATTCATCAAGATATCGTGTAACCGTTGTCGTAGAAATCGAGTACTTCTTGCAAAACTCATCCAATATGGTCTGCAAAATTACTGGCTCTTCCTGGTCTTCTATAAAATCATATATCTCTCTTTGAACCTCTCTCCTCGATTTAGCCATATCTCCTCTATATATGATATCTGATTATAATATATAAACTATCTTTTTAACACCTGTACTTGTATCCGAGCTTCTTTATTCGTTTTTTTGCCCAATCTATTGCATCTTTTTCAACCTGGACAGGTCTTTGCCTCCTCCCGTTAATCTTTCTTGCCATCGCAGGGGCACCGTATTTTTTCCATTGCAAATAATGTCTATATTCATGAGCCGCCAGATATGCAATAGACCCGTCAGTACATGATTCACCTATTTTCAATGTTATACAATGTTTGATTTTTGGATGTTTACGGATAAAATTCCATTCCTTATCATAAAAACCATGCCCCATGAACTGAGCACACCTATAATTTCCTCTACTTTGCATATCATGATGTACCTTTGACAATTCCATATCATCAAAATCATATCTGTTCCCAAAAAACACTCTGGCTTTATCCATCCTCTTGAGACCAGGATGCGATACTTCAACATTCTTCTGTTGCTTCTCATCATATTGATACCATCGCTGATCAACAGGTGAGAACCAGACCCTATCTCTATAGAAGAACACTTTAATCCAGAGGTCAGGTGTTGCCCTAGTTATAATGTCACGCCAGATTCTCATGATTCTATCTCTATACCAGGTTTCTGCCCACTTCTGAGAAAAGGTAATGCAGACCATTAGGCACCACGCTTCCAATTAATCTCTTCCAATCCTCTTTTTCGGAATTGCCGTCCAAAGATTTTATCTTTGTGAACACGATGCTTTGTCTTCACTGCATTGATTACCGTTACATAACTTCCGCTAACACGTACTACCTTTTCAACCCGGTATTTACCAGTCTTGTCCAAGTATTTTACATGCTTCCCGATTAATTCTTTCTTATTAATCATAGTACTATATTAGACTTCAGAGAATAAATAGTTTTGTTTCATAAAAACATCACTTAAAGTATATTATGTTCTATAAATGGATGAAATAATGAAATGAACACGATAATTTGCATACAAAAACTGTTAATTTTGTTGCATTTCAATATATCTTACAGAAGAAGTGGGAAAATGTATCATTAAAGTTTCTCCTTATGCCCTTCCCGCTACGGCAAATATGGATAAATTAATCCACTTCTATAGTAATATTAGGATGATAACACTAAGAATAAGGATACTCCCAGTTTCTATGGTGATAATACGCAGATGTCTTGAAAAACCTGTTACATGTCTTGAAAAACCTGTTACAGTGGAACTCCAATCACTAATAGCATTTGAAACATTTTCGAGGGCATTTGAAACAGCTTCCCTACTTTTAGCATTTTCTTCGAGGGCTTTTTTAAGAGCAGTGTCTTCATCCATTCCTTCAAATCCATTTAAATCCGCCGTCCCCTTGAAAAAAAACTCAAAGGAACAACGGCGAGTATTCATTTTTAACACGCAATTTCAGCATTGATTTTATTTGGTTTGAACTCTTCAAGTGCAAAATAGCTCAGTTCATTTAAATCTGCTGTTAATCTATCAGGTGTAATGTTCACTTTAATAAATTCTTCTGGTTGTCCTTTATGTTTTTTGATGAGTTTGAAGATTACAATCACTCCATTTTCATCTTGTTTAATTTCAGCTTCCAGATTTGCTTCTTCTAGGTTCATAAAATAGGATCGTTCTTTGAGTTTATATATTTAACTTAACCGAAATAACCAAAAAGCCAAAGAAGTATATAAGTCGTGATTATAATGGTAGGGATGGCAACTAAAAGATGTATGCCAAGATTTTTAAGAAACTTTATCCGTTTGTATCTCTGCCAAGCCTTTTTCCATGACACTTATTTTTCCTCCAATCCTTTCTTGGTTCTACAAACCTTCATCTTCATGGGTTCATCTTCACCAGGAAAAGTAAACTCTGCTTCTAAACACTCACCAACTTTTAAACTATCTAACGCTTCTTTGTCAAAAGTAAATTTATCTTTTTTTTCCATAATGATAGAATAGTAACGTGAGATATAAAGTTTATTAACGGGCGTAGCAGGGATCGAACCCGCGCCTGTGGATTAGAAGTCCACTATTCTATCCTGTTATACTACACGCCCAACAATTTCTTATTAACGAATTCTTTAATAACAATTTTTTAATTAAAGAAATTCGGCTTTTTCTTTAATAAGAGGGTGATAGGCGGGATTTGAACCCGCGATTACTAGGACCACAACCTAGCGCCTTAAACCAGACTTGGCTACTATCACACGCCACCGGGCGGATTTGAACCGCCGATCATCCGATTAACAGTCGGAAGCTTTAAATCCAGACTAAGCTACAGTGGCAAAGGGAAATGTAGGACTTGAACCCACGACCTTCCGCTTTGGAGGCGAACATGCTACCAACTACACCAATTTCCCTTAGTGGGCAAGCCCGGATTCGAACCGAAGTTTCCGGATCCCAGGTCCGGGGGGATAACCAAACTACCCTACAAGCCCATACTATTGAATTTTACTGTATATGTACAGTATATGTACTGTAAATTGTAGTTGTATTACGGGCATGAGGAGATTCGAACTCCCGACTTACCGCTCCGAAGGCGGTCACATTGTCCATGCTATGTTACATGCCCCTTGATACATTCACTAACTCCCATAGACAATTATCATCTATAGATACACTCTTCGTAAAGACTACATTATTTATTTTTATCCTGTTTTTATACATATTATTACATCCTAGATATATTGACCGTCCATTTTGGAAATCTCTTACTAGTTCTTCTATATCTTTAAACCAATGTTTTAACGCTTCACCGCGCCCTCTTTCAAATCTACGTTGAGATTG
>Ga0114925_10001719_pt1 | contig 10952 bp, 10 predicted proteins | sample SumtaG_2_FD_87287 | JGI IMG/M metagenome (GOLD analysis project Ga0114925, IMG submission 87287) | Deep subsurface microbial communities from Indian Ocean to uncover new lineages of life (NeLLi) - Sumatra_00607 metaG | ecosystem: Environmental > Aquatic > Marine > Oceanic > Sediment | place...
GCCCTCTGCGGTTAATCTGGAAAAGGGCCACGTCTGCCTTCTCCAGATCACCTTTCAGTCTCTTTAACTCTTTGACGTTAGAGATGGGGATTTTGTTGACTTTAACGATCACGTCTCCGACCCTGATTCCTGCCCTGTCGGCCAGACTGCCGGGTTCGACATCCTCCACCAGAACCCCATGCTTGAGATCATAATCCTTCTTGATTCTGTCACTTATGTCTTTGACCGTTATGCCAAGGATAGATGTCTTGGTCTCTTTCTCCTCTTCGGGTAGAGGCTCGATGCGGGTGGAGAGTTCCTCGCGGCCAGGGCGTTCGGCAAGCCTCAGGGTTATCTTCCTGCGTTTGCCTTCACGGATAATATCAAGGTCTACCTTTGTGCCAGGTGCAGTGCTTGCGGCAAGCCAGCGAAGCTGGTCTACCGAGGTTATCTTTTCTCCGGCAAACGAGGTGATTAGGTCGCCGTCCTCCAGACCCGCCTTCTCGGCCGGTGAGTCAGGAACAACCCTGGTTACAAAAACCCCTTCTTCCTCGATATCCATTGCTTCAAGCACCTCAGGTTTGACTTCCTCGAGGTATATCCCAATATAGCCGCGTGAGATCTTGCCGTGCTTGATAAGGTCTCCTGCGATATCGGCGGCCATGTCAGAAGGAATGGCGAACCCTATACCTGAGTTCGCAAGCCCGTTCGTACGGATGGCGGTGTTGATGCCGATGACCTCGCCATTGATGTTGCATAATGCTCCGCCCGAGTTGCCCGGGTTGATTGCCGCGTCGGTCTGCAGGAAGTTCTGGTAGCTTGGGCCGCCATATAGGAGCACGTTACTGCGTCCCTTGGCACTTACCACGCCCACTGTCACGGTCTGCTCAAGGTTGTAGGGGTTGCCGATGGCAATCGCCCAGTCGCCGACCTTGACCTCTTCAGAGCTGGCAAACTTCGCTACCGGGAGGGGGTCCTTGGCTTTGATCTTGAGAACGGCGAGGTCGGTCTCAGGGTCTGTGCCGATGACTTCCACGTCTTTGCCGGAGAACTCCCTGCCGTCTGACAACTTTACTTCGATATCCTTAGCGCCATCAACCACGTGGTTGTTTGTCAGTATGTATCCTCGTTCATCGAAGATCACGCCGGAGGCGGCACCCGGAACAAACCGGGGGGCACGTGGAGCAGGGATGTCGAAGTCCCAAAATTCAAAGAACTTACGAAGTTCTTCCGGGACACTCTCCTCGTCGAAATCGAACCCCTGAACGAATGGAACCTCCTTTGTCACGGTGATACCGACCACCGCCGGCGCCACCTTATCCACCACCTCGCTGAATCCTTCAAGCGGTACAGCAGCGTTGAGTGCTGCCGCTGAGATAAGGATCAAAATGCTTAGAACTCTTCTCATCTTTTTCCTCCTTACGGTTATTATTGCAACTTTATCCTTACTCCTTACTCTTTACCTGTAGATGGTCTCCCCTACGGTAACGATCCACCCTTCGTCTTCTTGAGGTATATGGAACCAAGGCCCTTGCCTGAAGTGGGGGGTCTTAGCGGCCTCTAAGTTCTGCCTGGCCGTCTCATCAAGCGGGATAAGAATAACTGTATCATGCGAAGGCTCCTCATAGGCTGCAACATGTACATCTGAGTGGTTGGTTTGGAATGATTGACCGAACCCCTGAGCGTGTGCCAGCCCAAGCGGCGGGCCAAGGGGTTCGGCTGCGGGTTCAATTACCAGTGGTGTTACGGGTTCCGCTCGATGCTCAGGGGAGAAGCTGTGGGGAAGAAGTATAAATAGAGCTATTGCAGCACTTATTGCAAATCCCAGGATTATCCCGCGCCACAACCCAGGTTTTTTTGAGGCCTGGGAGACTGCGATGCGTTCACGGATGCCTGCAAGAAGAGCGGTGGGAACCGCCACAGGCTCAAGGCTTTCTGCCAGATCCTTGATCTGGATGATCTCTGCAAGACGCCTCTTACACCCTGAGCACCCCTTAAGGTGACGAGCCAGGCGGGGTTTTTCCGCTCCACTCAAATCCCCGTCGGCGTAGCGGGATAGGGTTGCATCAGACGGGTGTTGGCCCATTGCGCCTCCAGATTCCTTTAAGTTTTTTCCGCAAGATAACACGCGAACGATGCAGGAGCGACTTGGACGAACCCGCTGTGATACCCAGGATTTCTGCTATCTCTGCGTGGCGGAAACCCTGGATGTCGTGAAGCACAAAGACGCTGCGGTAGCTAGCAGGCAGGCTTGCAACGGCCTTCTCGAGCTCAATGCGTGCATCATGATCGCGCTCAGGCGAGGCCACCCACTCCTGAAGCTCGACCGTCTTAAGCTTCTTGCGCCTCATTCGATCAATGCAGTGGTTCATCGTGATCCTGTATATCCAGGTCGAAAGCTTCGAACGACCTCTGAACTTGTGCAAGTTCTTGTAGATCTTAACAAACACATCCTGTGTCGCGTCCTGTGCGTCGGCACGGTTGGCAAACATCCTGTAGCAGAGGTTGTAAACCATAGCCACGTGGTCGGCATATATCTGCTCCAGTTTCTTTTCTCGTTCGCGCTCCCCTACATCACCGCGGGCTTGCTGGGCAGCCTGCCCGCTTGTTAGCGTTATCGTTAACCCCTCGCTGCTCATTAATCTCTTTTGACGTGAAGAACCCATGAAAGGTTCGCTTGCTCGCCTGGATTTGCCCATATCACGAAGCCGATTCATCACTGACTATACGTACATATTTGCCGAATTCAACACTCGCTCCTCGCGATGACAAAAGGAAACGGAGTACGGGAGCACGCTGAGGTCGGCCCCTACGAATTGTTTATGGATAAATCAGATTAAACAGTCGATTTGCCAACCCTACATCCAACCCCTTGAGAATCTTGTATTCCTGCAAAGCCGAGCCTGTATCTTTAGTTCTTAAATAAGCCAGGCCCAAACCGTAATGCGCATAGGCATAATCTGAATTGAAGCATATCGCCTGCTTGTAAGCCTCTATTTCTTCGGAATAGCGACCAAGGTTAGCGTAAGCCACACCCAGATTGTAATGTGCATAGGCATTATCCGGATTGATGCGTATCGCCTGCTTATAGGCCTCTATCGCTTTGGAGTAGCTTTCAAGGTTAACGTAAGTCAAGCCCAGATTGTAATACGTATAGGCATCATCTGGATTGATGCGTATCGCCTGCTTGTAGGCCTCTATTTGTTCGGAATAGCGACCAAGGTTACCGTAAGCTAAGCCTAGATTGAAGTGCGCATCGGCATAATCGGGATCGATACGAATTGCCTGTTTATAAGCCTCGATCGCTTCACCGTGGCGTTTAAGATTGCCGTAAGCTATGGCCAAATTATAATACACTTGAGCATAAGCTGGTTTGACGTAGATTGCTTGTTCGTAGGCATCAATTGCTTCGGAGTAGAGACCAAGGTTAGCGTAAGCCGCACCCAAATTGCAATGCGCATCGGCATCATCTGGATTGATGCCGATCGCCTGTTTGTAGGCCTTTATCGCTTTGGAGTAGCTGCCGAGCTTAGCACAAGCCGCACCCAGATTGTAATACGCATCGGCATTATCTGGTTCAACACGAATCGCCTGTTCATAGGCCTCTACCTCTTCACTATAAAGACTAAGGTTCCCATACGCCCAACCCAAACCTGCATACGCATCGATATAGTTGGAATCTATTATGATAGCCTTCTTATAAGCTTCCACCGCTCCACTGTAAAGACCAAGATCACACTTGCAATCTCCGATCTTAGAATAAGCTTCTACACAGCTTGGATTTTTCTCAACCGCATCTTCAAAATAGGGAAGGGCTTTCTCATAATCCTCAACCCAGAAGTAATGCATCCCTTGCCAGTAAAGCCCTTCTGCCGAAGAAACCCATTCTTCAGTTATAGCTGCTTTACGTTCGGCAAAGGTTTGACCCTTGCCAGATGTAAGTTCTGCTACCCTTTCGCCTGGAATGGCGAAATTGAGGTTTTGTCCTTCCACCATCTGGAAGCTCGCAACCCCTATGACTTCACCTTTCATATTGACTACCGGACTGCCGCTGGAACCCGAGGATATTGGAGCCGTAATCTGAATAATGTTACCGAAAGCTGGAATCTCACGAACGGCGGATACAATACCGTCAGAAACCGTTTGCTCAAGCCCTAATGGGTTCCCAACAACAATTACTCGCTCTCCTACTTCGGGAAGAGAATCGCTTATCCCTAAGACGTGCACTGCATCACGAGGAATATCTACCGAAAGCCTTATCAGGTCACACTCTTTGTCTTCAGCAAGAATTTCCTTAACGTCATATACCTTTTCATCTGCGGTTTTAACCTCAGCGTGGTAAGCGCCCTGGATTACATGACGATTGGTGATTACATCGCCGGCTTCACTTATGAAGAAACCGCTTCCCCCACTTAGCTCCTCTCCTTCTTCGTCATAAGTTATCACGAGAACCACAGAAGGACTAACTTTTTTAATCAAGGCTGTCAGATTTTCCTGAGCCAGAGATGAAGAAACGACTGCAATGCAAGCAAGAACCATCATCCACTTCCCCCCTAACCAACGTGTAGTCGTTTTTTCTTCTCTTATTCTTCTCATAACAAACTATACCCCGCTCCCTCCCCCTTGTCAACCGCCTTTGCCCCCTCTCCCCAATTGGATCAACACCTTGACAATCCATACAGAAATACTATAATTACTGCGATGGATGTAACTCCTAGACTGTATAACCATGTATCTGTCTCAAATATCAATTACTTACACTCCCAGCTTGACATCCCCCTTTCTTATCCTATACTCAAAAGGGTACTTCCAGAGGGCTTTCCCGGAAGGGTACGAGAAAGTGCAGTGAGATTTTTTGAAGAGATTATTGTTTCAAAAATCCAAAAAACCAAGGAGGGTTAAATGCCTAGAATAAAACAGATATACAAGTGTGAGCAGTGCGGAGACATGATTGAGGTTATCAAGGAGGGATGCGGGAACTACTCATGCCACGGCGAACCGATGAAGCTTTTGGCCGAGCAGACCGCGGATTACAAGCTAGAAAAGCACGTGCCCATGATCGAGCGCATCCAGGGCGGCTTCAAGATCATCGTGGGAAGCACATTACACCCGATGGAGGAAGCTCACTTCATCGAGTGGATTGAGATTACCGATGATGCAGGACGCGTCTACCGTAGGCACCTTAAGCCTGGCGACGCGCCTGAAGCTATCTTTATGGTGGACTCCGAAAAGATCGCTGCCCGTGAGCACTGCAACGTTCACGGCCTGTGGAAAGGAGAATAACTATGATAAGCAAGAAGATCGAGGACGCCTTCAACAAACAGCTGAACGCCGAACTCTATGCCGCATATCTCTACTTCGCCATAGGGGCATGGTTCGAGGGCTCCAACCTTGAAGGTTTTGCTCAATGGATGAAGGCGCAGGCGTTTGAGGAGCTCTCGCACGCCATGCGCTTCTACAACCACATAATCGAACGCGGCGGAATGGTGGAGTTGTACGCTGTCAAAAAACCGGAGATCACCTTATCAACCCCTGTGGAGGCATTTGGAGCCGCTTACGAGCACGAGCAAAAGGTCACAAAGATGATCAACGACCTGGTTGATCTGGCACGCGAGGAAAAGGACAACGCGGCACTTATCGGTCTCCTGCACTGGTTCGTTGCCGAACAGATCGAGGAGGAGGAGCAGACCCTCAAGGCGGTAGAGCGGCTCAAGATGGTGGAAGGCAGCAAGGAAGGTCTCTTTATGCTGGACAAGGAGATGGGTGCAAGGCCTCTGATCGCAACCGCAACCATCCTGAATCCGGCTGCAACACCAGGCGAATAAATGAAGACACGATGGGCATCAAGGAGATGGTTCCCGAGCGACTGGGCGGCAAGAAGGTTACCGACATCATCAAGGAGGAGCTTTCCCACATCACCATGCTCAGCAATCAACTTAAGGAACTCAAGGGTTGATTCAGGCCGTTTGAGAGAAAAAGGTTGGGGGTCGCTGCAAGCGGCCCCCGCAGCCCCCAAGGAGAAGGAATGTTACTCAGCCCCAAGACCAGGGTCGCGGAACTTCTAAAGGCTTTCCCTTTCCTGGAGGAGTTTCTGCCCCGCTACAACCCGAAGTTTAAGAAACTCCTTAACCCGGTCGCCCGCAAGACTATCGGCAAGATAGCCACGCTGCAGATGGCCGCCTCCAACGCCGATATTGAAGTCACCAGATTCATTGCCGATCTGCGGGATGCGATTAAGAGCCAGACCGGCCAGGAAGTTGGTATAATGAGCGCCGAGGAGATAGCAAAGCGGGCGAAAAGGATCAGGCAGATACTTGAGGAACTGCACGCAGCCGAGGGGAAGAATATCGAGGAACTGCAGGCGCGGTTCGCAGCCGAGATCAAGGACGTAAGCCCCACAGAGATCGCCGAGATCGAGCAGCAGTTGATCAAGACAGGCATCAGTGAGGAAGAGATAACCTCGATGTGTGACCTGCACGTGGCGGTTTTCAGGGAGTCACTGGATAAACAGGACTCTCCGGGGATGCAGCCCGGGCATCCAGTGCACACCTTCCGCGCCGAGAACCGGGAATTCGAGAAGCTGGCAAGACGGTTGAGCGAACTTACCAGGGATGCCGACGAGAAGACCTTGGCCGAACGTAAGGACGATCTTGAGGAAGTGCTGGATAATCTGGGCAAGATAGACATCCACTACACCCGCAAGGAGAACCAGCTATTTCCCTATCTGGAAAAACACGGGGTGCAAGGACCGCCCCAGGTGATGTGGGGGGTGCACGATCAGATTCGAGAGCACCTTAAGGCAGTTCGTGTCGGACTGACCCAGGGAAATCTCCAGGCAGTTAAAGAGCGCTCCTCAAAGCTGGCCGGTGCGGTGCTGGACATGATCTACAAGGAAGAGCAGATCCTTTATCCCATGGCGCTGGAGAAGCTGAGTGAGGAGGAGTGGATTGAAATACGGAAGGGCGAACCCGAGATAGGGTACGCATTCGTAAGTCCAGGAGATGAGTGGAAGCCTGAAACCGGGGAGGAGATTAAGGAGAAGACACTTGACAGCCAAGGAGGATTGATGGACCTTAAGGATTTGCCTGAAGCGGTGGCAAAGAATACCCGGCTGCCCCTGGATGAGGGTAATCTTACCCTTGAACAGATAAACATCATGCTCAAGAATCTGCCGGTGGATATCAGCTTCGTGGACGAAAATGACGAACTGAGATACTACTCCGAAACCAGGGAACGTATCTTTCCCCGTTCACCCGGAGTGATCGGACGCAAGGTGCAGAACTGCCACCCGCCCAAGAGCGTGCACGTGGTTAATAAGATACTGGAAGAGTTCAAGAAAGGTAGCAAGGACAGCGCCGAATTCTGGATCGAGGTGAAAGGCCGTTTCATATACATCCGCTACTTTGCCATGAGAGACGCCGATGGCAACTACAGAGGAACCCTTGAGGTTAGTCAGGACGTTACAGAGATCCGCAAGTTAGAAGGCGAGAGGCGGTTGTTGGACTGGGAGAATTAAGGAGAACGCCATGGAAGCAAAGAAGATAAAAATCCCAGCGATAAGCTGTCATCACTGTAAGATGACCATAGAGCGGGAGTTAGGTGAACTTGAAGGTGTAAGGAGCGTTGAGGTAGACGTTGATGCCAAGGCCGCCCGCATTCGGTGGGATGCGCCTGCAACCTGGGAGCAGATCAAAAAGACCCTCACCGAGATCGGCTATCCGCCTGAGGAATAGATACATGGAGAAGAAGATAGTCAAGATACCGGCGATCGGCGGCCACTACAGCCTGATCGAGATGCGCGATGAGCTTTCCCTTCTCGAAGGCGTAAAGGACGTAAAGGTGGATATCACCACCAAGCAAGCGCGTTTCATCTGGGAAGCACCCGCCACATGGGAGAAGATCAAGGAGCGCATAAGCGCCATCGGCTACCCGCCCCAGGAGTAGTGGTAAGGGGAATGGGCACTGAAAAGGGAAAAAAGGGACCACATTCGGGGAACGAAGCTACCCGATTGGGCAAAAAAGTCGAACTCCCCATAGTGGGGATGACCTGTGCCAACTGCGCGTTGACAATCGAGCGCTCTCTGAAGCGCAAGGTGCCCGGTCTGATCTCGGCCAACGTAAACTTTGCAACAGAGCGAGCATCGGTGGAGTTCGATTCTAAGTTAGCCGATCTCAGGGTGATAGCCGACGTTGTCGAGCGGGCAGGCTACAAGGCGGTTCTACCTAGTGAGAAGGACGCCGAGCAGGAGGCACGGGAGAAAGAGGTTCGCAGGGAGCGCACCGCGTTCTGGGTAGGGGTAGGGTTCACTCTCCCTTTGTTCATCCTAAGTATGAGCAGAGATTTTGGGCTCGTAGGCGCGTGGGCTCACCAGCCCTGGGTCAACTGGCTGTTCCTTGCTCTTGCTGCACCGGTTCAGTTCTTTACAGGCCTGGGATTCTACATCGGAGGCTTCAAGTCCTTAAGGAACCGCTCGGCCAACATGGAGGTGCTGGTGGCGATGGGCTCCTCGGTGGCATTCTTCTATTCCCTGGCGGTGATCGTGGTTCCGTTGATTGCACCCGGCCTGACCATCGGCGAACACGTTTACTTTGAGACCGCAGCCATGATCATCACCCTTATCAAGCTCGGAAAGATGCTTGAGGTGATGGCCAAGGGAAGGACGTCGGCGGCAATACGAAAGCTGATGGATCTTGCCCCCAAGATCGCCCATGTGATTGATGCCGACGGAAACGAGAAGGATGTTCCGGCTGATCAAGTGAGACGAGGTGACGTAGTAATAGTTAAGCCGGGTGAGTCTATCCCGGTGGACGGGAAGGTGATCACAGGCATCTCATCTGTTAATGAAAGTATGCTGACCGGAGAGTCCATACCGGTGGACAAGAAGGAAGGGGCTGAGGTGTTCGGCGCCACCGTTAATCAACAAGGTCTTTTAAAGATTAAAGCCACCGGTGTGGGCTCGGAGACCGCACTCGCCCAGATCATAAGATTGGTTAAGGCTGCTCAGGGATCGAAGGCACCCATTCAGAGGTTAGCGGACAGGGTATCCGGTGTGTTCGTGCCCACGATTATCGGAATAGCGATCGTGACCTTTGCTTTGTGGTGGGGATTGGGAGGCGAGTTCGTGCCTGCCATGCTAAGGATGGTTGCGGTTCTTGTGATCGCCTGCCCCTGCGCATTAGGATTAGCCACACCGACCGCAATAATGGTAGGTACAGGCAAGGGTGCGCAGATGGGCATCCTCTTCAAATCGAGTGAGGCCCTTGAGACCGCCCACAAGCTGGATACCGTCATGTTCGACAAGACCGGAACCATAACAGAAGGCAAGCCGGTGCTTACCGATTGGTTGCCTCTGGATAACGGAGATGAAGGACTTGTTCTCGCCGCAAGTGCTGAGCGCGGCTCCGAGCATCCTATTGCGAAGGCGGTGGTTGAGGGAGCGAAGGGGAAGGGGGCGAAACTTAAAGAACCGAGGGATTTCAAAGCGGTCTCAGGATTCGGGGTAACAGCCACAGTCAATGGCAAAGATGTGAAAGTAGGCAAACCCGACTGGTTCAAGCTGAACAAGGGTATCAAGGGAAAGGTGGAAGAGCTGGCCTCGGCGGGCAAGACGGTGATGGTGGTTGAGGTGGATGGCAAGGTTAAAGGACTGTTGGCAGTAGCAGATGAAGAAAAGCCCTCCTCCCATGAAGCGGTAGCTTCCCTTAAGTTCCTGGGGTTGGTACCTGTGATGCTCACAGGCGACAACGAACGGGCGGCTCAAGCGATAGCTCAAAAAGTGGGAATTGATAGAGTAATCGCCGGGGTTCTTCCAGAGAAAAAGGAATTCTATATCAAACAGTATCAAAAGGATGGTAGGAGGGCGGCCATGGTGGGTGACGGCATCAATGACGCCCCGGCCCTGGCACGGGCGGACGTAGGGATAGCGATAGGCACTGGCACGGATATAGCGATGGAGGCATCGGACGTGACCCTGGTGGGCGGCGACCTGGCTGGAGTAGCCAAGGCCATCAAACTCTCCAAGGCAACCATGCGCACCATAAAGCAGAACCTTTTCTGGGCGTTTGCATACAACGTTGCGTTAGTTCCCCTGGCTGCCGGGGTATTCGCCGCGGTAGGGCTTCTGCCGGGCTTCATCCTCCACCCAATGCTCGCCGCCGGTGCCATGGCGTTTTCGAGTGTGACTGTGGTGTTAAACAGTTTGAGATTGTCAAGGAAAAGGATATGATATGGAGTGCAACTAGCGTCTCGTTGCCGAATACGTTTCGGGGTCCCCGCGAAGCTGCGAAGCAGGTTCGTGGGGTGACGACAACACGGTTGTTGCACTCCAAAATAATCTGTAAATGCCTGATAAGATAAAAGTGCTTTTTCTCTGCATCGGCAACTCATGCCGCTCCCAGATGGCGGAAGGGTTACTCAGACATCTTTCAGGCGAGCGGTTCGAGGTGGAAAGCGCAGGCACCATCCCTTGCTTCGTTCATCCCAGGGCGATCGAAGTAATGGGTGAACTGGGCGTTGACATATCCGGGCAGCGATCAAAGCACGTGCAAGAATTTCAAGGCCAGTCCTTCGATTACGTTATCTCCCTGTGCGGCGAGAACAACTGCCACTCGTTTATAGGAAAGATCGGGCAGAGCCTGCACTGGCCGTTTCCTGACCCGATCAGCGCATCCGGAACCGAAGAGGAGGTTCTGGGTGAGTTCCGCACCGTAAGGGATGCCATCAGAGCAAAGCTGGAGGAGTTCATAGCCGACCCTGGTTCCTTCTCCTCTGATTATGGAGTGCAATGACCGTGTCATTGCTACAACAATACGGTTGTTGTACTCCAAAGGACTTTCGTGAATGTTGCTTCCATCCCCATGTCAAGTAAAATTAGCTAAAGACGCAAGGAGGAGAAATGACTGTAGAAGAGGCGATCAAGACCGCGATTACCTACGAAACCAGGGTGCGGGACGTTTACCAGGAGGCGGTCCAA
>Ga0114925_10001720_pt1 | contig 10951 bp, 8 predicted proteins | sample SumtaG_2_FD_87287 | JGI IMG/M metagenome (GOLD analysis project Ga0114925, IMG submission 87287) | Deep subsurface microbial communities from Indian Ocean to uncover new lineages of life (NeLLi) - Sumatra_00607 metaG | ecosystem: Environmental > Aquatic > Marine > Oceanic > Sediment | place...
GCGCATTTGTCAATAATTCTACCAAGATGTTCCTAACCGCCAGTTTAACCCAAGCGGATCATCATTATTTCCTTGACACAAAAGAACCTGTGCCCTATCTTTACAAGGCTAAACGCGAATATATGCCCAGTTGCCAAGCAATATATTTGATCCGGAACCTTTCATTATATAGGTGCTGAATGTTGATGGCTATATTTACTATGAATGTAACTTATTTCAAACAGCACTTGACTCGCCACCCTAACCAAACGATACATAGAAGGCATTTTCGTAAGAAAGTTTACCCTTAAACTGAAGAGACAAATACTTTCGAAGTGCACCCTATATTTTAAAACGTAAATGCTGACGGGCTTATCTGAGTATAGTTATACACCTTTCTAAGGTGCCCGTATTAATGGAATTCAAGTTAAAATATCTGTGGATATTATAATTCTTCACAGATTCTAAAGCCCTTCATCCACTTGATATGTAGTAAGAGAAGGTAAGAAAGGAGGTGATGGAGTTACTGGTCATAACCCATAATTTTAATTGGTAAATTTATCAAAAGGAGGCTTATTATGAAAAAAATTCTGGTTTTTTTTGGCGTATTTCTTATCACTTTAACTTTCGGCTTTGTGTATATGAGCACTGTTGATGCCGCTGAAGAGGTTGTTATTGGCAACATCCTGCCATTGTCCGGGTCTGCAGCCCCTATTGGAATGGTAGGTAAACAGATTAGGGAGTTGGCGATTGAAGAGATAAATAGCAGTGGCGGTATTAAGTCCCTCGGTGGTGCAAAAATTAAAATGGTTTATGCCGACAGCCGCGGAGACCCGAAGATCGCTATTTCAGAGGCGGAGCGTCTTATCAATGTCAATAAGGTGCATCTTATAACCGGTGCATATCAGAGTGCGGTTAGCTTCCCAAGCACTGAGGTGGCAGAACGGTATAAAATCCCTTACGTCGTACCAGTTTCGGTGAAAGATGCTATTACCGAGCGTGACTTTAAATATGTCTTCAGGCTTGCTGCCAAAGCATCATGGTATGCCAGAGACCAGGTGCGGTTTTTAGAGGCAATGAGCAAAATAGACCCCATTAAAACCGTGGCTTTGGTTTATGAGAACACGGACTGGGGTCAATCTACGGCGGAAGGATGGACACCACTGCTGGAAAAGGCTGGCATGAAGGTCGTACTGGATGAGCCTTATCCTGCGACAACACCTGACATTACGCCGGTAGTGATCAAAATCAAGAGAGCCAAACCCGATGCCATTCTCTTTGTGTCCTATGCTGCAGATGCTATTTTGTTTATGAACACCTTGGCTGAGATGCAGGTCAATGTGAAAGCGATGGTTGGAAGTGGCGGTGGCCATGCAGACCCCACTTTTATAGAGAATACCGGTAAGAATTGCTCGTATTTTTTCGATGCAGTGGAATGGGCTGCCGATTTACCCAGGCCAGGTTTGAAGGAGTTGAACGATAAATTTAAAAAGAAATACGGAACATTTTTGAGTCCAGAGGCTGCGAATGTATATACTGCTCTCTATGTAATAAAGGATGCCCTGGAAAGAGCGGCGTCAACCGATCCTAAGAAAATCGCCGAGGCTCTGCGGACAACGAACTTCACAGGGGGCAAAGGCTTCATTGTCGCCTTTGATAAACTCACTTTTGACGAACAGGGCCAAAACCCTCAAGCTGGCTTGATTGTACAACAGCTTTTGATGGTCAATGGCGAGATTGATCGTGTGACCGTGTGGCCGCCATACTCCGCAAGGGAAGGTTTTAAACCTATGTATCCCATTCCTAAATGGTCGGAACGGAAATAACCCTCCAAACATATATTGCTTACATGGGGTAAGTGTTTTCCCCATGTAAGCATTTTCTATTTGTTAACAAAATGGTGATTCAAAATCTTTTGCGCTGAGGTAACTGATGTACTTATTAGAAGCGTTAATCACAGGTGTCACAATGGGCAGCATCTATGGGCTCACCGCTTTGGGTTTAACCCTCATTTTCGGTGTGATGAAAGTCATTAACTTCGCCCACGGGTCTTTCCTGATGGTGGCCATGTTTGTCACCTACTGGCTAATCAAGCTTACGGGGATTGACCCTTATATTAGTTTATTTGTGGTTGTGCCTGTGCTTTTTTTCCTCGGTTTTCTTACGCAACGGTTTTTGATATCTCCCGCCTTCAAAGGAGAGAAAGATGTGAGGGAGCCCATCAGCGTGATTCTCTTGACATCTGGGCTGTGGATTTTTTTGGATGCTATGGCATTATTGCTTTTCGGTGCCTTTTACAGGACGGTAAAGACCTCACATAGTGGTAAAACATTTGTGTTTGGTGATGGTGATTTGATTATCAACAAAACGAGGCTATATGGCTTAATCATAGCATTAATCACTAGCCTTATTCTATGGTTTTTCCTTAAGAAAACGAGAACCGGCAGAGCCATCAGAGCAGTGGGACAGGACAGAGATGCCGCCCGTTTAATGGGTATTGACTCGGACTTCATCTATGATTTTACTTTCGGCCTCGGCATCGCCCTGGTTGGTATTGCAGGGGTCGTTCTGATGCCATTTTATTATGTTCATCCGACAGTAGGGGTTGTCTTTGATATAAGAGCGTTTATCATCGTTGTGCTCGGTGGTTTGGGCAGTATCCCTGGAGCTCTCATTGGAGGTATTATAATCGGTGTCGTAGAATCCGTTGGAGCCCAGTTTATAACAGCAACTTGGACAGAGGGGTTGATATACCTCATTTTTCTTCTGGTGCTTTTTTTCAAACCTTCAGGTCTTTTTGGTTATAAGCAGGAGTGGTAGGAGTAAAATATGGAGAATAAAGGGAAAAGAAGCCCTATCAGAATTGTGTTGCCTGTCTTGTGTATACTGGTCCTTATAGTGGTTCCTGTAATTTTTAGAAACCCTGCTTTTCTGCAACTCATGGTATTGGTGTTGTTGTATGCCTATTTGACCTCCAGCTGGAACCTTGTGGGGGGATTTGCAGGGGTTTTGCCCTTGGGGCATACGCTTTTTGCCGGCGTAGGCGCCTACACGTCGACATTGCTTTTTATTGAGTTGGGGCTCACACCTTGGATAGGAATGTTTGTCGGGGCGCTTCTGGCGATGGTTGCAGGTATACTCATTGGTCTTCCTACGCTCAAATTGCGTGGTGCCTATTTTGCTCTTTCCTCTATTGCTTTTTTGGAGGGTATGCGGGTAGTCACTGAGAACACGAAAGTTGCTTTTGGTGTCAAAATCAATGGACCGCAGGGACTTTTGTTACCTTTGAAGGGAAATTCTTTGTACTATTTCCAGTTTGATAACAAGATATGGTATTACTACATCATTCTTATAATGACTGCGATCGTTCTGTACATTACCTATAAGGTTTCCGTGTCCCGTTTGGGGTACTATTTGATGGCAGGTGGCGAGGATAAGGAGGCAGCAGAAGCCCTGGGAGTCAATGTTTTTCGTTGTAAAATGATTGCCATGATGATGAGCACCTTTTTGACTGCTTTTGGTGGCACTTTTTATGCCCAGTTAGTTCGTTACATATATCCAAGGGGAATTATGAACCTGGAATTCGCATTTGAAATCGCATTTATCGCCATTGTAGGTGGCAGAGGTACCATTGCAGGACCTATCTTAGGGTCCTTTTTGCTGGTCCCTGTTGCAGAATTGACCCGTATATATCTAGGAGGTTCCTATCTGGGGATTCATCTGGCGATGTACGGTCTCGTTTTGATGTTGGTGATGATTTTTCAGCCCCGCGGGATAACTGAACCTCTTACGAAAATTTATAACAATATTCTTGATCGGTTTGAGGGTGTGAGGTCATGAAACTACTAAAGGTTAATCGATTGACTAAGAACTTTGGTGGGTTGAAAGCGGTTGATAAGTTAGATCTCAGCATACAGGATGGCATGATACTTGGTCTAATTGGACCAAACGGTGCTGGAAAATCCACTGCTTTTAACTGTATCGCTGGGCTTTATCCTGCCACTTCAGGTCAAGTTATCTATAAGGATGATGATATAACCAAGCTGAAATCCTATGATGTGTGCAGAAAAGGTATTGCCAGGACCTTTCAGTTATCGAAGCCATTTCCTAACAAATCCGTCCTTAAGAATGTAATGGTAGGTGGTTTTTTATGGAGCAAAGATAGAAATAGAGCTGAAGCAAAGGCGCTGGAAGTGCTGGAGTTTGTGAATTTGATTGATAAAAGAGATGTGCTTGGCAAAAGTCTCACCGTTGCAGACAGAAAAAGGCTGGAGTTGGCACGTGCTCTTGCTACTGACCCTGCTCTATTACTTCTCGATGAGGTGATGGCGGGACTTAGACCTCCTGAAGTAGAGGAAGTTATTACGATTATCAGAAAGATTAACGAAAGAGGCATTACCGTCTTTTTAATCGAACACATCATGCAGGCTATTATGTCTCTATCTGATTTAATTGTCGTTATACACTACGGCAGAAAGATTGCTGAAGGACAACCTGAAGAGATTGCATCTAATGAACAAGTAATAAAAGCGTATCTGGGGGAAGAATATGTCCTTGCTGGAAATTGAGAATATTGATGTCTATTACGGCGATGTCCAAGTCATTTTCGGGCTGTCTCTGAAGGTTGAGAACGGTAGCGTCGTCAGTATCATTGGTAGCAATGGCGCAGGGAAGTCAACAACGCTTAAAACGATTTCTAGTTTGCTAACCCCAAAAAAAGGGCAGATAACGTTTAACGGAGATATTATTAGTATCCTCAAAAGCAATGAGGTTGTAGAAAAGGGTGTCATCCATATTCCGGAAGGGAGACGGCTTTTTCCGCTTATGACGATAATGGAAAATTTGCAGGTCGGCGCTTTCCCAAAAAGAGCTCAGGGCAAGGAAGATGAGAATTTAAGACACGTGCTTGCGCTGTTTCCCCTGTTGTCGGAAAGATCAAATCAACTCGCCAATACTCTGTCCGGTGGCGAACAACAGATGCTTGCAATCGGCCGTGCGCTGATGTCCAATCCGCTCCTTTTAATGTTGGATGAACCTTCGTTAGGGCTCGCTCCCATATTAATAAAAGATATCTTTGAGACAGTTATGGAAATCAACAAAAGGGGCACAACCATTCTTTTAGTAGAACAGGATGTGCAACATTCTTTAAGCATCAGTGACTACGCCTATGTGCTGGAAAATGGCCGATTGGCTATGGAAGGCGATGGAAAGAAGCTCTTGAATGATAAGCATGTCAAAAAGGCTTATTTAGGAATTTAACCTAATCAGATGGAGAAAAAAAATGGCTGAGCAAACTGAGAAATTACTTAAGCGAAGAGCTGCCAATGTCCCGAAAGCAGTGTTCAACGTTACGCCCTTGTTCGTTAAGCGAGCACACGGGGCAGTGCTGGTGGATGTAGATGGTAAAGAGTATATCGATTTTGCTGGCGGCATTGGCGTTGAGAATGTCGGACATTGTGCCGATGCGGTTGTTCGTGCTATCAAAGATCAGGCGGACGCGTATATTCATACATGCTTCCATGTAGTCATGTATGAGCCCTATATAGAGTTAGCTGAGAAACTCAATAAGATTACCCCCGGTGATTTTGACAAGATGACCATGTTTGCAAACAGCGGAGCCGAGGCAGTAGAAAACGGGGTAAAGATTGCAAGATACTGGACTGAAAGGCCTGCAATTATCGCTTTGGATTATGCGTTCCATGGAAGAACCATGATGGCCATGAGCCTCACCGGTAAAATAATGCCATACAAATATAAGTTTGGCCCTTTTGCGCCTGAGGTATATCGTATTCCGGCTCCTTATTGCTATCGTTGCCCCTTTAATCTGCAATACCCATCCTGCGCATTGGCATGTGCTGAATACTTAGAGGATTATTTTATCAGCACTGTAGCTGCTGATAGCGTGGCTGCAATTATCATAGAGCCGGTAATCGGAGAGGGTGGATTCATAGTGCCACCAAATGGGTATCTCAAAAGAGTTAAGGAGATATGTGAAAAGTACGGCATCGTATTAATCCTAGACGAGATACAGAGTGGAATGGGGCGAACAGGCAAGATGTATGCGAGCGAGCATCATGGGGTGGCTGGCGATATCACGTTGAGTGCGAAATCCCTAGGTGCTGGGGTGCCGATAAGTGCGATTACGGGCAGAGCTGAAATCATGGACAAGCCTCATATAGGGGGGCTGGGAGGAACCTATGGCGGTAACCCCATTGCCTGTCGCGCCGCCTTGGCGGTTATCGGTATTTTGGAAGAAAAGAACTTTTTGGAAAAAGCGGCAGCGCTGGGCGATAAGGTCAGAGCGGAACTTGATAAACTGGCAGAGGAATTACCCATCATCGGTGAGGTCCGGGGAATGGGGCCTATGTTGGCTATGGAGCTTGTCTGCGATAGAAAGACAAAAGAGCCAGCAGGCGATGCTGCAAAAAAAGTTGTGCAACTTTGCTATGAACAGGGAGTCATAACCTTGTCATGTGGGAATTACGGCAACGTGATAAGGACGCTGATGCCTTTGGTTATCAAGGATAGTGAGTTCGAAAAAGGACTGTCAATACTCAAGTCGTCACTTCAGAAAGTACAAAATGAGATGTAGCGGAATTGCCTATTGTTTATCCTGTGAGGTCCACTACAACGTCTAAATCCGTATTCATTGACAGCTTTGAAATGAGGCCCCATTCGATCAGGAGTTTTTTCAGAGCGCTGTTACGCAATTTTTCTGCTGCCCTTGTTTAGATATTAACCCACATATTCTAATGAGGAACCACTTTGATTGTCAGCCAAATCAGATAAGGAGGAAGCATGCAAAGACCGATACCAACTCATGCACAGGTAGTTGTCATTGGCGGCGGAATCGTGGGGTGCAGTGTCGCGTACCATTTGACCAAGCAGAGCTGGACAGATGTCGTACTCTTGGAAAGGCGGGCGCTAACCTGCGGCACCACCTGGGCGGCGGCCGGGCTCTGCGCACAGATTCGGGCCACTAGGCCCTTGACCAAACTCGCCGTTTACGGCACCGAGCTTTATGCGCGCTTGGAGGCTGAGACCGAGCAGGCAACTGGTTACGAAACGTTGGGCACCATTCTCTGCGCTCAGACGAGAGCGCGCACCCAAGAATATGAGCGGTTGGCGGCCATGGGCCGCTCCTTTGGGATCGAGATGCATCGGATCAGCGCTGGAGAGGCTTGTAAGATGTTTCCTCTACTCGAAACGAGCGATCTGGAGGCTATTTTCTTTTGCCCCAACGACGGGGTCACCAACCCGGTGGACACGACTCAGGCACTCGCCAAAGGGGCTCGCAAGGGCGGTGCCAGGATTTACGAAAATGTGGAGGTCACCGACATTCAGCTAACCCATGGTGCCGTGAGTGGTGTGACGACAAACCAAGGGAAGATTCACTGCGAATACGTGGTCAACTGCGCCGGCATGTGGGGACGCAAAATGGGTGAGATGGTTGGAGTGGCCTTGCCCCTGCACGCAGCGGAACACATGCACATCGTGACACAGCCCATTGAAGGCGTGTACAAAGGTATCCCCACCATGCGCGATATGGACGGTTACATCTACTTTCGGGAAGAAGTTGGCGGCCTCTTGATGGGTGGGTTTGAGCCTGTTGCCAAGCCATGGGGCATGAAGGGTATCCCAGATCATTTCCAATTCACCGAACTCAACGAGGACTGGGATCAATTTGGGATATTCATGAAGAATGCCATTAAGCGTGTCCCGGCAATGGAGACTGCCCAGGTACGGCACCTGGCCGTGGTGCCGGAAAGTTTCACGCCTGACGGGGTCTACATGTTGGGCGAAGTTCCCGGGGTCACAAACTACTTCGTGGCTTGCGGTATGAATTCACTGGGAATAGCCAGCGCTGGCGGCGCGGGCAAGGCCGTGGCCGAATGGATCGTGGAAGGGGCACCCACCGAGGACTTGTGGGATGTGGATGTCAGACGCTGTTTCCCCTGGCAGAACAACGCGCGTTACTTACACGATCGTATAAGGGAAACCGTTGGACTCTTGTATGCCGATCACTGGCCCTTTCGACAATACGAAACAGCACGACCGGTTCGCTGCTCGGCCATTCATGATCGTCTGGTAGCACGTGGTGCATGTTTCGGCGTAGCTTTTGGCTGGGAACGAGCGAACTGGTTTGCCGCTTCGGGTGTGGAACCGAAGTACGAATATAGCTGGGGCCGACAGAACTGGTTTGATTGTTCAGCTGCAGAACATATGGCTGTGCGGCAGGGAGTTGGACTATATGACTTGAGCTCCATGGCTCAATTTTTCATGCAAGGAAAAGATGCGCTGCCAGTTTTGCAACACATATGCTCGAACGATGTAGCTGTGCCCATTGGAAAGGTGGTCTACACGCAGTTTCTCAACGATAGGGGTGGCATCGAGGCCGATGTGACCGTAACCCGTCTAGCTGAGGATACCTACTTCATCGTCACCGCTGGTGCCAACGAGATCCGCGACTTTGATTGGCTCAACAGGAAGATACCGTCCACTGCTCGGGCGGTTCTGACCAATGTATCATCCGCCTACAGCATGCTGGGCGTCATGGGGCCTGACTCACGCAAATTGCTTTCGACCCTGACCAATGCCAGCTTGACCAACCGGGAGTTTCCTTTTGCGACGGCTCAGTATATTGATGTGGGCTACGCAAGACCCCTGGCGCTTAGGATGTCCTATGTGGGTGAGCTGGGCTGGGAGCTTTACATACCCCCAGATTTTGCCACAGGAGTGTTCGACGCCCTTATGGAGGAGGGAGCAAAGCTTGACCTAAAGTTGGTGGGTCTACACGCGGTTGACGCGTTGCGCTTGGAGAAAGGCTACCGACATTGGGGATCGGACATTGGCCCTGACGATACGCCCTTTGAGGCCGGACTTGGTTTTTGTGTGAAGTTGGACAAAGGGGACTTCGTCGGCCGTGAGGCCCTCTTGCGTCAGCATGAGAAAGGCTTGACTCGCAAGTTGGTTATTTTCACACTAGATGATCCTGGCCCACTACTTTATCACGATGAGCCCATCTATAGGAATGGTCAGCTGGCCAGCCGTAACACCCACGGTGCGTATGCCCACTACTTGGGGTGTGCGATTGGTATGGGGTATTTGGAAAATCCGGAGGGAATCAGCGACGAGTGGATTACGTCAGGAAAATATGAGATTGACATAGAGGGCAAGCTTTATTCAGCCAGAGTGCACATCAATGCACCCTATGACCCAAAGGGTCAGCGAGTGCAGATGTAGAAGTGACGGGAAAGTTTTACATGCGGATGTCGGCACAACTTGTCATTTGGTCGACCAGCACTTTGGCGGCATTGATGGCGAAATAGGTTATGATCATGTCTGCGCCAGCCCTTTTGATGGAGGTTAAGCTCTCCATCATGTTGCTTACTTCGTCAACCAGGCCTATGGCTGCCGCACCTTTTATTTGGGCATACTCGCCTGAAACTTGATAGGCGGCTACCGGCAGCAGGAAGCTGTCACGGGTTGATTTGATAATATCTAGATAGGGCAAGGCTGGCTTGACAATAATGATGTCCGCCCCCTCTTCAATGTCCAGGGCGATTTCCCTCATTGCCTCTCGAGAATTTCCCGGGTCCATCTGATAAGTCTTTCGATCACCAAACGCCGGGGCACAATCTGTGGCCTCTCGGAAAGGACCGTAAAAGGACGACGCAAATTTGGCTGCATAGGACATGATCGGCGTGTCAAGGAAACCTGCATCATCGAGGCCTTGTCGAATCGCTCTGACCCTTCCATCCATCATGTCTGATGGGGCGACCATGTCTGCGCCGGCCTGCGCCTGGCTTACCGCCGTTTTCGCCAGCAATTCCAACGTGGCGTCATTGTCCACAGTCTCTCCGCGCAGCACGCCACAATGGCCATGATCAGTGTATTCACACAGACAGGTGTCACAGATGACGCAGATTTCAGGCCTCACATCCTTGATGGCGCGTACAGCCTGCTGAACTCCTCCGTCCTTTGCCCAGGCAGACGATCCCTGGCTGTCTTTCTTAGTGGGCAAACCAAAAAGAAGTACTGCTTGCACTCCTACCGAGTATGCCTCTTTTGCCATCTGTGCCGCCATGTCCGGGCTCAGATGGTAACATCCGGGCATACTTTTAATCGGCTTTTTAAAACCCGTTCCAGAATCCTCCACAACAAACAGGGGCAATATAAAGTCATGCGGTGTAAGGGCCGTTTCTCGAACCATGTGTCTAATGGTAGGACTCGTTCTCAGCCGCCTCGGCCTATTGATAGGAAAAGCCATATTTTTTACCTTTACTTGTGTTTGCTACGTCTTAATTCTGTTCATCGCCAATCAAGTCAACTGACATATATTAGTGTTTTGGGCGCTAAAATCCGAAATGAACACCTAAAGAGTCAGTATAAAACGAATTTGTGACGATACTGGTCATAAAACATGAGCACAATTTTTGAAAAGAACAGATAAGTCTTTATTTGTCAAGATGTTTTATTGATTAGATTAGAAAAAAATATAGAAGCTTAGCACTTTGAAAATAAGGCGGGAAGAGCCGTGGGTATCTTTGAAGATTATGATTGCAAAAATGGTTGAGTGTTATATCTTTAAAACCTAAACTTATATATTCTATAGCGATACTTCACTTCACCCACTATTTTACACGCCCCTTTCAAGGGGGATGAAATGGTTTTCGATGATAATGACAAACTGCAATAAAAACCTCTCGCCCCGGAGTCTTAATGCCCAGGGCAAAGAAAAAGGAGCCGCCCTCAGGCTCGTGGCCTGGGAGGTTACACGAAAATGTAACCTGAACTGTGTCCATTGCAGGGCCGGGTCTGAGCGGGGTCCCTATCCCGGAGAGCTAAATACGGCTAAATGCCTCGATATTCTGGAACAGATCAGGCGTGTGGGAAAGCCTATTGTTATCTTGACCGGTGGCGAGCCCATTTTAAGGGAAGATATCTTTGATCTGGCTGAACGAGGCACCCA
>Ga0114925_10001721_pt1 | contig 10950 bp, 10 predicted proteins | sample SumtaG_2_FD_87287 | JGI IMG/M metagenome (GOLD analysis project Ga0114925, IMG submission 87287) | Deep subsurface microbial communities from Indian Ocean to uncover new lineages of life (NeLLi) - Sumatra_00607 metaG | ecosystem: Environmental > Aquatic > Marine > Oceanic > Sediment | place...
ATCTGATTTTTTGTGTTTTTATGGCAAAAAAACAAAATACAAATCACAAATCACAAATAAATTACAATAACCAAATAACAAATGACAAACAAATGACTAAAATTCAAAATTCCAAACAATTGGTTTTTAATCTTATTTGAGATTTGGGTATTGTAATTTGGAATTTATTTGGAATTTGGTGCTTGTAATTTGTTATTTCCGGTTTGTCCGGTTTAGAGTTCAAAGTTCAACTGTTAGAGTAGTTAAAATCTTTGATTTTGAATCTAATACAGAATTCAATCGAGCCTTAAAATTAGCCGAGCGAGCTTGTACTGAGATTAAAAGCAAAAATATGAAAAAATCGTAAACCCTGAACCCCGAACCTCTGAACGGTGAACGGTTACAACATAACTTATCTTCCTGCTTTATTACTCGACTAAAAATATGCGATATTATCCAGTATATCTTGATATACAAAATAGAAAATGCTTGGTCGTCGGGGGCGGCTCCGTTGGAACACGGAAAGTCATGACCTTAATGGATTGTGGTGCAAGTGTAACCGTTGTTAGCCCCGATTTTACAACGCAACTGTTTCAACTCGCAGATACCAGAGCCATAAAATTGAAAAAGCGCCCTTACCGATCTTCTGATATAGACGGAATGTTTCTTGTGATAGGCGCAACAAACAATGAAGAATTGAACCGGCAGATAAGCGAGGATGCACAGCGTCTTAACAAATTATGCAATATAGCGGATAGACCTGAAGCGTGCAATTTTATCCTTCCATCTTTTATAAATAGGGGAGACCTAATAATTGCCGTTTCCACTTCAGGAAAAAGCCCGGCTCTAGCAAAAAAATTGAGAAAAGACCTTGAAAATGAATTTGGCCAAGAGTATGCCGAGTTTCTTCGGTTAATGGAAGTTATACGTCAAAGGCTTTTATCGAAAAATCGCGATTCTAAGGCGCATAAATATCTTTTTGAACAGCTGATATCCAGAGGCCTGATTGAAATGATCAAAAACCAAAAAGAAGAGGAGATTAATTCCCTGCTTTTTGAGATTCTCGGAAATGGATTTGAGTTCGAAGCGTTGATGAGAACAAACCCTTTATAACCGCTTTTTAATATTGATACTTAAAACTTGATGAATTCGACTTTTTGAGAATTCATCAATATTGCTGGTGCAACTAATGGAAATTTTAATTATTACCATTTTCTTTTACCTATTGAGCACAGCCGGATACCTCGCATATCTCTTTTTTCAGAAAAACTATCTGTATAGAGCTGGATACTATCTGCTGGCAAGCGGTTTTTTATGCCATTCAGTGATTATCGGTTTTAAGTTTTTTCAATCAGGACATATCCCGGTACATAATCTTCACGAAACCCTTTTAATTGCAGGGTGGACTATTGCCGGTGTTTTTCTGATATTCCAATATAAGTTTAAACTAAAGATTCTTGGCGTATTTGCTGCTCCACTTATAGCCTTTATCATGATAGTTGCCGTTCAACTGCCAAAGGAGCCTGTAATTGTCAAAAACATCTTTAACAGCATTTGGTTTTTTTCCCATATAATTGCTATATTTATAGGAGAAGCTACATTTGCACTGGCATGCGGCTTGGGGGTTTTGTATCTTTTTCAAGAACATGCAATAAAATCTAAGAGTCATGGCTTTTTCTTTAAACGCCTGCCTTCATTGGAACTACTCGATACCGTGGGGTATGCATGCATCATCGTCGGCTTTACCATGCTCACCATAGGACTTTTGAGCGGCTTTGTGTATGCCAAAATGATCTGGGGTAAATTTTGGAGCTGGGATCCAAAAGAGGTTTGGTCCGGCGTTACATGGCTTTTGTATGCAGCACTGCTTCATGAACGACTTGTGGTTGGATGGCGGGGACGTAAGGCGGCAATTATGTCTATCATCGGATTTGCGCTTCTTTTATTCACTTTTTTTGGCGTAAACTTCCTCTTACCGGGGCATCATGTTGAGTTTACCAGGTTTTAATTGTAAAGTGAAACTTGATACTCGATACTTGAAACTTGACAAGTAAGGATTAAATCATTTTTAATAGATTGAATCCCCTTCCAAATTTCCAGTTTCCAGTTTCAAATTTCAAATAATAATTATGCTCGATATTGTATTATTAGGATTAAATCATAAAACTGCTCCGGTTGAACTACGGGAATCTCTTGCCTTTTCAAAAGACGAAACAGTTGCTGCCTTAGAAGTCATACAAAAAGACCCGTTAGTAAGAGAAGTAATTCTCTTTTCGACATGTAACAGGGTAGAAATTTTAATGGTGGTCGAGAACATGTCCAATGCTGTTGAAGCAGTTAAATTGCATATCTCTGAATTCAAAAATGTACCGATTTCGCAATTTGAAAAGGTGCTTTATATATACAGCGGGGATGAGGCTGTTCGACATATTTTCAGAGTTGCATCCAGCCTCGATTCTATGATGGTAGGCGAACCCCAAATCCTGGGGCAGATAAAAGAGGCTTATCTGGCGGCCACCTTAAAAAAAACTTCCAGCGTTATTCTGAACAGGTTATTACATAGAACTTTTTTTGTGGCAAAACGTGTCCGTACTGAAACAGGCATTGGAGACCACGCTGTATCAATAAGTTATGCCGCCATTGAACTTGGGAGGAAAATATTCGGTACTCTTGAAGGAAAAAAAGTGCTTCTTATTGGAGCGGGTGAAATGGCCGAACTTGCGGTGGAGCATCTGATTCGAAACAAAGTGGAAAATATCATTATTGCAAACAGAACTTTTAAGCGCGGCATTGAACTTGCTGAAAAATTCAGCGGCAAAGCAATCCGTTTTGAAGAGATTTCAGATTGTTTAAAATTCGTGGATATTATTATCAGTTCGACTGATTCGCCTAGCTTCATTATCACAAGGGATCAAGTAAAAAGGATTATCCGCACCAGAAGAAATCGTCCCATTTTTTTTATTGACATTGCTGTTCCTCGGGATATTGATCCTAAAATAAATCGGCTTACAAATTCATATGTTTATGACATAGATGATTTAAAAAGCGTCATTAATGAAAACATTGAAGATCGAAACCGGGAATCTATCAAAGGAGAAAGAATCATTGACGAGGCAGTAATCCGATTTTGGCAGTGGTATGAAAACCTTGACGTGGTACCTACAATTGTTGCCTTAAGGAAGAAATTAGATGCCATTGCAAAAACAGAGATTAATAAAACTTTTCAATCATTAAATCACTTATCAGACGATGATCGTCAAGCCATCCACAGAATGACGAATTCACTGATAAATAAAATCTTACATGATCCAACCCTTATGCTAAAAAGTAATGGATGTTATAGGAATAAGTCTTTTTACCTCGACATTGCACGGAAACTGTTCAAGTTAGATGACTAATAACCGATAAGCTCATGGTATAAAATGTTTAGTAACTGATATCTGATTTTTTTACGTTTTTATGTTCAAGACTATTCGATTTCGGATTTAATGTATTCTATCAATTTTATAAATAAAAAAAGCGAGCAGACTTCGCCAGCCTACTCCGCCGTAGTAACTTCGGCTACGAAGGCCGGATAGTGGCTACGACGGCTGAAAGCGATTCCTCCAATCCGCAATCTGCAATCCGCAATCTAAAATTCTTTTAAGGAGGTTATAATTTGAAGAAAACAGCATTTCTTTTTCCCGGCCAGGGTTCCCAGTCAATCGGTATGGGCCTTGAATTCTATCAGGAATATGATTTTGTAAGAGAGCTTTTTGACATGGCGGAGGAAATCGCAAAAATAAATATTTCAAAGCTCTGTTTCAAAGGTCCAATGGAAGACCTTACCATGACTGTTAATCTTCAACCTGCAGTAACTGTCGTGAACCTCGCCTGTCTTGCTGTAATAGAAAAAGAATATACAGGGGCGTGCATTTCGGCGGGCCATAGTCTTGGAGAATATAGCGCACTCAATGCATCAAAAGTTGCTTCAAAGGAAGACACCCTCAGACTTGTAATTAAAAGAGGGGAATTAATGCACCGGGAATCGACAAAACATAAAGGCGCCATGCATGCAATTATCGGGCTTTCTGTAGATGAGGTGCAGAAAATTGTCCACGAGGTACAAAAAGACGGCGTTGTATCAATTGCAAACCATAATACAGAAAATCAAATTGTCATAACGGGTGCTCCTGATCAGGTTAAGAAGGTTTCATCGCTTGCAAGCGCACAGGGAGCAAAATCCATACCTTTACAAGTCAGCGGAGCATGGCACAGCGAATTGATAAAAGGAGCAGAAGATGATTTCAAAGAATTTCTTAATACTGTTTCTTTTAGCAGACCGAAAAGATTGGTAGTGTTTAATGTTACAGCCGATTTTGCTGAAGATCCGGATGAAATCAAATCGTTTATGGTTAAACAACTATCAAGTCCTGTTAAGTGGTATGATTCAATGTCCAAGCTAATGGAGGAAAGAGTACAAATCTTTGTAGAGGTTGGTCCGGGAAAAGTGCTTACCGGTTTATTAAAAAAAAATTTGCCGAAAGATTACCATTATAAAGTCTTTTCGGTAAATAATATGAAGGGTCTTGAACGGTTCTTTAAAGAAATTATATGATTTTTATTCTTTTTCTAGTCTTCAGGCTCTACCCATACAATATGATTTTTATTAATAAAAAGGGTTTTGTTAGTGTGATCGCTTGACGTCACATCAACAAGTACAATAAATAATGCCTCTTTGGTGGTAAAAAGGTCAGATACCCTATCTTCTGGAGAAACATTTACCTTTCCATGTATGATAGACCCGTCTATGGTTCTTATGGTTATCGTTTTGTATTCAGAATTTTTCTCTTTTCCTTCTTTTCCCATGTTAAATCCCCTTTCATCCTTTTGCTTTCAAAGACGCCAAAACTCAGGAAAGAACTGGTTAACTTTAAAACTTTTTGAAAAAATGGATCTTTTAATACATGTTATTTTGACATAAGTCAGACAAGAAAACAAGAAAAAAATTATCTAAACCGATATATGATGAATTCGTCTTTTTACGAATTCATCATATAATAAACAACAATTTTTTCTTTACATATAAATAGACTTATGCTATGATAATAAGCTTTACTAAAATATCAATAATATTATCTTAAATCTTAAACGTAATTATTTAGATTTTTTACTATCTTTTTACCTCTAACTTCTCTTTGTGAATTAAAAGGCTAATCATGAAAAATAAAGATATTAAATATTTTAAAGAACTTTTGGAAAATCGCTTGGAAGAGCTTTTAGCACAGGCTGATGATACCGTCTCAGGTATGATAGCTCCAAAAGAAAATCTTCCGGATCCTACTGACCGCGCTCTTCTGGAAGCAAACCGAAATTTTATGCTTCGAATAAGAGATAGAGAGAGTAAGCTCATAAAAAAGATTAAAAAAACTCTTGAACATATTGAAAACAAAACATTTGGAGTTTGTGAAGTTTGTGGTGAAGACATCTCCATAGAACGCTTAAAGGCTAGGCCGGTTACTGCTCAATGTATTGGTTGTAAAACAAAAGAGGAGGCTTTAGAAAAAGCCCTTGGATTATAATAAAAATGTAGGGATTGACCTTCACATTCATTCAACCGCTTCAGATGGGACACTAACACCATTTGAAATCCTTAATATAGCTCAAAAACTTAACCTCGGGGCTATTTCTATTACAGATCATGATACTATCGATGGCTCAAAAGAAGCCCTTCGAATAGGTATGCTTTCCCCCCTAAGATTCTTAACCGGTGTTGAAATAAGTGTATCTTCCCCTCAATCCTTGCTCTATTCAGGAAGCATTCATATTTTAGGTTATTCTATCAATCTTGATGACCCTATTCTAAATCATACACTTGAGGTTCTTCAAGAAGCTAGAAAAAACAGAAATCCACAAATTTTAGAGCGTCTTAATAATCTAGGAATCGATATCACGTTTAATGATATCCTGAAGGAAGCTGGAGATGGTCAGGTTGGAAGACCTCACATTGCCCAAAGCATGGTAAATAAAGGTTTTGTCAAATCGATTGATGAAGCATTTAACAACTATTTGGGAAAGGGAAAACCGGCATATGTTGATAAATTTCGCGTTGATTGCTCTAAGGCTATAAAAATAATACTGGATTCAGGAGGATTTCCAGTACTGGCTCATCCCATTCTTCTTAAGACCAAAAATGATGCTATCTTAGAAAATCTGGTTGTTACTTTAAAGACCATGGGATTAAAAGGAATAGAAGTCTATTATCCCGAACACTCTCCCGATAATGTTGCCTATTATACTAAGCTTGCAAAACGATACGGCCTGTTGATGACTGGTGGTACAGACTTTCACGGTTCTTTAAAACCAGACATAAAAATTGGATTGGGAAATGGTGATTTTTTTGCACCTTATGAGCTTTATGAAAAGTTAGTCAAAAGCTGTTGATAACCATTTTTCGACATACATCTCTTTTAATTATTATTCAGCCACCAAGACCCAAAGACATAAAGGAAATAAAAGTATATTAAATTTTGCTCTCTTATCTAAAAGCAAAGAATGCATTTTAAAAAACAGTAGAACAACAAAACTCAATAATCTTGGTGTCTTTGTGCCTTGGGGCTTTAGTGGCAACATAGTGAAACAAAGATGGAAAAAATAGATATTCGTGAATTAGAAGCAAAACTTTTATATGAATTCAAAGACAAATCGCTGCTTAACGAAGCTTTGTGTCATAGCTCTTTTGTAAACGAACAAATAAATTCCAGCTTGGTAGATAATGAACGTCTTGAATTTCTAGGTGATGCAGTTTTAAACCTTATTGTGGGACATATTCTCATGAAGCGCTTTCCCGACTTAAAGGAGGGTGACTTGTCAAGAATGCGTGCCAATTTGGTAAATGAATCACAGCTTGCAGAGATTGCTCGTACCATAGATCTTGGTTCTTATATACTACTTGGTAAAGGAGAGATTCAGACAAAGGGCAAGGAAAAAAATTCCATCTTGGCCGACACATTCGAAGCTGTTATTGCCGCTATTTATATAGACGATGGTTTCGATGCTGCATTTAAAATCATTGATAACCATTTTGCAACCAAGCTCAATTCAATTACAATATCAACTGCAAATCGAGATTACAAAGGTAAGCTTCAGGAGCTTGTCCAGACGACCCATAAGGTTATACCTTCTTACAGTGTTGTTTATGAAAGTGGTCCAGACCACGACAAAACCTTTAATGTAAAAGTAACAGTCTGTGAACTACAAGCTGAGGGCACAGGAAGGAGCAAAAAGGCGGCTGAACAGGATGCCGCAAGGAAAGCCCTTGAAATTTTATTTGCGGAATAAAGATATATGGGAAGCTTTAAAAAGCATTTTATAATCCCAGTCTTCTTACCTAATGTCGGCTGTCCTCACCAGTGTGTTTTCTGTAACCAGTCAGCTATCACCGGCAAAAAGCGAAATCTACCCTCACCCAAACAAATTCACTCCTGGATAAATGAGTTTCTTAAATATAAAGGGGGAAAAAGAAATAAGGTTCAGATCTCATTTTATGGGGGAAATTTTCTGGGACTCAAAAGGAATCATATACAATCTTTACTCCATGAAGCCACAAAATTTGTTCAGTCAGGGACGGTTGGCAGCATCAGGTTTTCCACACGTCCTGATACCATAGACAAAGAACGCCTTGATAGTATTAAGAATTTTCCTGTTTCGACAATTGAACTTGGCGTCCAATCTATGGATGATCAAGTACTATCAATGTCTCAACGGGGTCATACATCCTTAGACACTGAAAAAGCAGTCAACCTGCTAAAAAAGGAAAAATATGAGATAGGCTTGCAGATGATGGTGGGACTGCCCGGTGATGATGAGTCTAAATCACTTGCCAGTGGCCGAAAAATTGCAGATCTTTCTCCTGATTTTGTGAGAATTTATCCCACAGTTGTCCTTGGAAACAGTCTACTTGCAAAGTGGTATAAAAACGGAAAGTATACGCCGCTGCCCTTTGATGCATGTATTTCACTCGTTAAAAAATTGTACCTTTTATTTAAAAAAAGAAATATCAAAGTTGTACGTATGGGGCTTCAGATCTCCAAGGATCTAGAAAAAGATGCAACAATTATTGCAGGCCCGTATCATCCCGCTTTCGGACATATTGTCTATTCAGAGATCTTTTTTGATATGGCCGTCACTATAATAAAATCTGAAAAAGCCTTGCCTGAAATTCTTTTCATCAAGGTTAATCCTAAAAGCGTCTCCAAAATGCGAGGCTTAAAAAATAGAAATATTATGACCTTAAAAAAAATGTTTAATATTAAATCGCTTAAAATTTTTTCAGACCCTTCCCTTGCAGAAAACAGCTTGACAATTACAGATTTCCCTCCTTCTTTTAAGCAAGAGTGATCACATATCTAACTTATAAAACTCTTCAGTTTCAATAAGTACATCCGGCTTTTTTGTATATTCAGTGGGGGCCGTTCCCTCCTTAAAGCACTCAAAAATAATCTTTTCAGACTCTGGAATTGCTAAAAGCCCGGTTTCAGCATCTATTTTATGAAAGACAATTCCTTTAGGTACTCTGAAAACCCTGACAGGTTTATCTTTCAGCACTTTCTTCATAAAGCCAAGCCATATTGGGCTTGCAGCTCGGGAACCTGTTTCATTTTTTCCAAGCTCCCCCTCATCATCAAAACCAACCCATACTCCCGTAGTATATTGAGACGTGTATCCAATGAACCAGGCGTCATATAGATTGTTTGTCGTGCCGGTCTTGCCTGCCACCGGCCTTTTCAAAGCCTTAACCCGCCATCCTGTTCCATGTTTAACTACACCCTCAAGAAGATTGGTCATAATATAGGCTGTTTTTTCTTCTATAGCCCTTTTTTTCTCGTGCATAACTACATCAATTAAATTTTCATCCCGATCAACGATTTTCGTTATAAAAATGGGTTTTACTAGTTGGCCGTAATTTGCAAAAACAGAATAAGCATTGACGAGTTCAAGCAAGGATACACCTGATGACCCGAGAGCTATTGAAAGATCTTCGCTTATTTTGGATGTAATACCCAGCTTCCCGGCGTATTCTATAGTATAGTCTATGCCGATATCCTGTAAGATCTTTATCGTTATAACATTCCGAGATTTTTCAAGCGCCTTTCGAAACAGGGTGGAGCCGAAAAATTTTTCCTTGTAATTTCTAGGTTTCCACTTAAAGTCTCGCTCAACATCCTTGAAAACAATCGGGGAATCGATGATAACGGTTGCCGGAGTATATCCTTTATCAAGAGCCGCTGCATATATTATCGGCTTAAATGCAGAACCCGGCTGCCGCCTCGACTGAACGGCTCTGTTAAACTGACTTTCTCTAAAATCTCTCCCCCCGACCATAACCTTTACATAGCCGGTTTCTGCTTCAATACATAGCAGAGCAGCCTGCGTCGCCGGGGTCTGTTCTAAAGCAAGCTGCCAAAGATCAGTATCTTCAATTTTATCTTTGATTTTTACAAATATAACATCACCTGCGATCAAAGCATCTCCAGGATGTTTAATTTTTGATTCAGAGTAGTCAATCTCAAGATCCGGCTTTCTTGCCCATATCATATCGGCAATTTGAATAATTCCCTGATAATCTCCCATACGAACTGTTACCGTATTATCAATATCATTTACTTCAACCACAACACCTTTAATGATTTTCCCTTTTTCCAAAATGCTTTGCTCGGCCTGATGTTCCTTTGAAAAAGTTTCAATCTCTTCTGATTCAAGATGCTGTATAGGACCTCGATAACCCTGACGTTTATCAAGAGCTCTCAAACCTTTTTCAACTTCCGACCTTGCAACCTTTTGCATCTCAATATTGACAGCAGTATAAATCTTTAGCCCTTCTTTATACAGGACATCAGGACCATATTTTTCTTCAATATAACGCCTTATATGTTCTGTATAAATGGGAACTTCTTCTATATACCAATTTCGTCTTGGTTTTATATCCAACTCGGTATGAATTGCTTCAGTTGCTTCAGTGTTGGCTATATAACCTTCTGTAATCATGCGCTTTAAAACGTATATCTGGCGTTCTTTTGCCCTCTCTGGATGTCTGAAAGGGGAAAATCTGCTGGGGGCTTGAGGAAGACCTGCCAACATGGCACATTCCGCAAGGTTCAATGCTTCTGCCGATTTTCCAAAATAATTCTCTGCGGCAGCTTCAACCCCATAAGCTCCATGTCCTAGATAAATTTGATTCAAATATAAAAAAAGGATTTCATCTTTGGCAAATGCTTTATCAATGCGATATGCAAGGATAATCTCTCTTATTTTGCGCCTGTAGCTTCTTGTCGGTGTCAAGAAAAATGACTTTGTAACCTGCTGAGTAATCGTGCTACCTCCCTGTACGATGGCCCCTGCCTCGATATTCTTGAAAAAAGCTCTAATAATACTCCGCAAATCGACGCCCTTATGTTGATAAAACCTTGCATCCTCTGCGGCTATAAATGCATTTATAAGCATTGCCGGCAATTTAGACAGAGGAACTACAATTCTTCGTTCTTTATAAAATTCAGCAATTTTTCTGCTATCATCTGAATATACTGTTGTAATAACAGGAGGGCGATAATCCTTAAGAGAAAAGATCTTAGGAAGATCTTCGCTAAGATAGAAATAAACACCTATAATCGCAGACACACCGGAAATCATGCCAAAAACAAATATCCAAACAAACCATCGGATAAATCTCCTAAAAATTCCCCTCTGTTTTTGTCTGGTACTCTTTTTTATTTCCTGATATAAAGCTTTTTGTTTAGACATAATCCAAATACTCTCAAATTAGACAGGATTTACCGGATAAACATGATATTACATTAAAATATATAAAGAATTGAAATCTTCTTATTTAATTATCTTTCAAGCGGCCTTATTTTCAAACAGCTAAAATATTAATAACGTTCAAAAGTGTGCGCATAATTGTTTTCCCAATAAATGGGATCCATTTAACAATCA
>Ga0114925_10001723_pt1 | contig 10947 bp, 17 predicted proteins | sample SumtaG_2_FD_87287 | JGI IMG/M metagenome (GOLD analysis project Ga0114925, IMG submission 87287) | Deep subsurface microbial communities from Indian Ocean to uncover new lineages of life (NeLLi) - Sumatra_00607 metaG | ecosystem: Environmental > Aquatic > Marine > Oceanic > Sediment | place...
CCTGGCTTAGCCAGGGGCCCACCTCCGGTGCGCCCCTGGCTATGTGCCTAACAACCGTGAGACTTCTCCGAAGTCTCACACGGCACACCGCCACGAGCCCCGACCACTTTGGCATTTTCCTCCCTGTGCGCGATGTCCTGGAACTCCGAAACACATTCACCAAAACCTTGAACGGAATTTCCGCGCGTTTTCTAACTACCTGGGGCGCTACGCTTAACCTGCGCGATAATCAAAAAATCTTTAAAAAGATCACAGAGACCCACCCCCTATATTTTTATGAAGGGCCAGCGGGCGCGGCACTAACCTCTGCGGCCGCGGTCTTTTTTACAATCGTAACATGGATCTCACCTTCTGTGATCTCTTCTTTCATCTTGGTCCACCCGAAACCTTGAATCAAGTTCATTACCCTCTCAACTTCAAGCTGTACTGTAGGTAACTGCATGTTCACATCCTCCCTTCTTTTTCTTTTCACGTTTCCTTAGGATCATATTCTATATGAACGTGATCCGGCCTTTCAACTAAATCATATTTACTCCCTAACCCACGCCTTACCCTTGCGACTACTGTACCAGGACATTTTAAAGGCAACCTGATATCAAAAGCATCATTCCCATAATGCAACGACCCGGCTCCATGATTCCCTTCATATGTGCTCGTAATAACTAGTTCTTCATCGTTTTCATTATATATCCGACCAACAATACCAAGCCCTCTTCTTATTTTCCTGTTCAGCCTTGATATGTCCACCCCTTGTTTTATCAGCATTGTTTATTAATTCTCCCCTCTCATGTTCTTAATTATTATCCTGTAACACTCTTTGCAAGTGCTCATTCTTTTTATATCCTTCATGTTTTCAGGCCCACCACAAATATCACACGATACATAAATCGGTTTTTCCTCGAATACGCCAATATCACCTGTACTCCCCTCTCTACGGGACTCTATCTCTCTTTTTGATCTTTTCCAATCATCAACCCAGCCCCTTGCAACGATCAATGTCACTCCGTGCTCAATGGCCATTTCTAACAGATAATCCCTATGACTTTCATCACCCACTGCCATTAAATACTCAGCCACACTCATCATAACTTTACCCGTATGTAATGCTTGTAGAAAATGCCTCGGCATTCTCAGTAAATGTCTTTTCCTTTTTACCATGCCGCCGCTTTTCCCAACAAGTTTCCCTATTTGACCATCATCAAGGTCTCCTTTATCCATCATCCTTTGATATACCATGGCCTCTTCTAAAACCGTCAGGTCGACCCTTTGAAGATTCTCAACAGCACGATCAACCGCTATTTCACTTTCATTATATTTATGTATTACACATGCGATTTTATCAAGGCCCAGCTCCTGATGCGCTAAAAACCTTCTGTCACCATAAACAATCTCATACCTTCCATTTCTTTCAGACACGGTTATCGGCTGTAGGAGACCTCTTTCTTTTATGCTTTCAGCCAGCTCACTAACCTCGTTCTTTCCAATGTCCATCCTGTCCGGATCTCTAGGCCTGTCAATTAAATCCAACCTTATCAATGCTACCTTCAACCTTTCTATGTCCTCTTGCATCAAACGCCTCCATTATTATTTTACCTGTTTTATCAAGACTCATTTCCAGATATTCATATCTATGAAGTATCGCCAGCTTGGACAATTCACCCGGTATCACTACCTTTATATGCCCTTTATACTTACTGATCTTGACCTTCCACTTACGCATTTGACAACCCCTCAACAAATTTAAACCGGCCCTTCTTCATCTGGTTCCATACATTTCTTTTCTCTGTATAACGTCCCATGAAACCTTGTTCCACAATTACGACACGTTACAATTATTTCAATTATGTCCGTAACTTTATCAAAATCTGCTTCCCCTACCATTCTAGTTTCGCAATTTGGACAATCCATGTTTCACCCCCTAATGCACCCACCTTGAAAGGCCCTATTTACCTACGTTTTAGACTACAATGTGACGTAAGTACCTGATTTCACCCCGTGTGACATTTTTGACACAATACTCACTCCTACGGAGTTAAGTATTACTCCAAAGCTAAAAATGAACGCTTCGCTTATGATTTTGGCCGCTTCGCTCAACCGTAATCGAAGACCAGAGCTCCGGCAACGCTTTTAAAAAACTATCTCATACGCGCTCAATCGCGTCACAGGTCAGAGCTCTGTTAAAAGTGCAAGGCGATTGCCGTGACCATCCCTTAACCTTCGCAATTTAATTACGGTTCAATCTAATTCAAAACACCGCACAAAAAGTTCTATCAGAACAAGCGTTTAACTTAGATAGTTAAAGTAACCCTTTAGGGAATACCCGATTTCAAGAATCGGATAATCCTATATCATAAAGTCTTAATTGTTGTCAATACTTAATTTAAGTACTTGCTTTTTTTACTTTAGTCTTTTATACCCGTACGGGTATTTGTTGACATCATTATCTGTTTTTTGATATACTGTTATTTAGAAATTATCGGAGGTACTTAAATAATGATTATTATTAAGGAATATGCGCAGAACGGAAAAAATCTTCGTAGGTGTGACGCTCGATGTTATAATGCAAAAGGCAAGAAGTGTTTATGTATTTGTGACGGTATTAACCATGGGAAAGGTATTGATTTTGTTATAGAAAATTCAATACATTTAGGTAAACAATTAGAAAAATCAGAAGATATCCATATGTATTATCGTAATAAACGTTATGAATATTTTTTAAATACCAACTTATTTTCAGCATTTTGTCAGATTTAAAAAGGCCCTGGAAGCGAAGGATCTAAATTTATATAGATTGTATTACTAACTTGTGTTGTACCCAAGACCTCCCAAAATGTCGCCAACACTTGTTAGAACCCCGGAAGGCTTAAAAACCTTTCGGGTTTTTTTTGTTTTCCGAAAGTTGGCTTTTGCAATACCTATTAGGCGATTTACTTCATCACGGGTATATACTCCAGCTCTGATTAATAAATTCCAACCAAAATTAGTTATCCCGTAAAGACTCGATCGAAACTCCCATCCATTTTTGGGAGTAAAACGATGCCGTTTTGTTCTATAAATTAGGCCGGAGCTTTCCATTAATTTCATCCATCGCATAAGTGTCCTTTTACCGCGCCGAATACTTGTTTTTTCGCGCAGCTCATTTAAGATTCTTTCGTGCGCAGGAAAAACACGGGTTTTTTTCCAATACATCATTTCATCACCAAGGCATATTAAAACCGGAAGTGCTTTTTGACCTAATTTATTCATGATGCCCCCCCTTTCTTTCTTAAATTAAGGGGAGCTGTAGGTTTAAAATAAAATTCAATCCCGAACGGATTGTTATTTGTGTCTTCGTCTTTATCAGACCAGGCAATTATAGATCGACCGAGTTCTTTCAGCTCTTCATTTATAAGCCTGTACCTCAGCGCCTGCACGCCTGCAAAAAACTTACCTTCTTTTGGAATACCGAGTTTAAACTCTAATAGCTCAGTTTCACCCATGTGAAACTTCTCTTCTTTTTTTCCAGGCTCTGCCACATATACCTTATACCGGACAAGATCACCCTCTGGTATTGGATTATCGTTTGCAAGTTGAGTTACCGCGTCCCACTCTATAGTGACTTCATTTAAGTGATGCCATGTTATCTCAGCAGCTTCACATTTTGTGATATAACCAAAAATTGCAATTATTATGCCAATAATTGCTGTACATATCGCCAGATTGCGCCAGAACCTCGTATCAAGAATTCTCATACCGTTCTCCTTCCAAATATATTTTTTACTTGACATTATATCAAAGCTTATTTTAATGTGTCAAGTAGGTCAAAATGAACCACTGTGGTTTATAATGACCCACTTTCATTTCTTCATTTTTAATAATTTTAACCAGTTACTTCAACCTATAAGTTTTTCTTATGATACCTATCAATATTATTGATGAATCACTTTCAGGAGGTATTTAATCATGGCAGAGATTAAATCATTAGCGGACATCAAAGAAAAGTGGACACGTGTAACCCCAGGCAGAGTTGAGGACTATAAGCTTGGCATCCAGAACCCGAAAAGGGACTGGGCAGAAGAGTGCGAAGCAGGCAAGGAAAATTGGAAGGCAGGCATCGACGCCGCCCACGCAAAAGACCTCTTCGCTAAAGGAGTTGCAAAAGCCGGCACTTCAAAATGGAAGGAAAAAGCCTTAAAAAAAGGGCCCGGCCGCTTCGCCGAGGGTGTTTACATGGCCGGTGATGACTACGCTAAAGGCTTTGCACCATTTAGGGAGGCAATCGCCCGAACTGATCTAGGCCCGAGATTTCCAAAGCGCGATCCCAGGAACCTTGACCGCGTCCGCAGGATAGTCGAGGCCCTTATTGCTGAAAAGGTCGGAGCTTAACAAACCACAATATATTGTGGCAAGCTGCTTGTCCCGGACTACCATATATTGTATTACCCATCTTTTCGGAGGTTTTATAATAATGATCCCTATTAAAATACCGGCAATTTTCGGACTCGTTAAAATTGCATATAAAATGATCTTGCGGGATCTTTTACTTTCAGCAATTGATGATCCCGACCAGGAATGGGACGACGTTGTTCTGGATATATGTGATAAGATATTCGGCTATTCTTAATACGTTAATAAGCTTTAACCCCACATATTTAGGAGGTACAAAGAAATGAACTATAGACTAGCTACTATATTGGGAAGGGAAGCAGTCTCAACAGACTTTACAAAGGTTATCGATCTTAACCTTTCAGATCCCGTTACTCAGTTCCATATCACATATGAGAGTACCGGAGTTGGAAGCGCCCAGGCAGACGCCCATGCTGCAAGATGTGTAACAAAGATCGAGCTGGTTGACGGTAGTGATGTCCTTTATTCCCTGTCAGGTCAGGAATGCCAGGCTGCCGATTTTTACCATCGAGGAATCGAGCCCCCAAACATGTCTGTTTATCTTGGCGGTATGAATGCAGAAATGATCTTTAATATGAATTTTGGCCGGTATCTTTACGATCCCATTTTCTCATTCGATCCGCGAAAATTCACAAACCCACAACTAAAGATCACGATCGACCGGAACGCCGGTGGAGTTGTTTCAGTTGCGGGGTTTCTTACGGTACTTGCACATATCTTTGATGAAAAGACCGTAACCCCTGAAGGTCTCCTTATGCACAAGGAAATCAACAATTATCCCATGGGAAGCGCATCTCATGAGTATATTGACCTACCCACCGATTACCCTTTTCGCAAACTTTTCGTTGCCGCTCAAACACACGGAACAGGTCTTGAATATATGATCAACACAATGAAGCTCTCAGAGGATAACGACCGAAAAATTCCTTTCGATCTAACCATGATCAATTATTTGAGAGCCCTTGTTGGTCTACAACCTCCATACCGTGAACGCCTACTTGTTGACGGGGGAGCAAGCGGTTATCATTTTTACTGCACTCCCTGCTATTGGCCGAGAGTTGCAATTAGCCACTGGGAAGCATCTTGCACCGCAATGCATGCATCGATTGATGGTGGCGACGGTGGTCAAGGTCATTATTACATTGAAGGCCCTGGCGGAAATTACGACATTGCTGTTGAAGGTTGGTGTCCCCATGGTGCGGTCGAGATTCCTTTCGGTATTCAAGATCAGCCAGATGACTGGTATGATGTCACAAAGCTTGGTAGTTTAAGGCTTGACATTCTATCAGTATCAGGGAGGAGCTCTTCAGATACGGTTCAGATCTTCTTACAGCAACTGAGAAAATACGCGGCATAAGTATCAAATGGAGTGATACTTTGTGGATTTCGTTCAATATATTAACACTCCTGTTGGTAAAGATGTTTCCAATCCTTTAACAACTACACTTAAACTTACAAGGGGCCGCTTAACCGGCGGCTTTTTGTTTTTCCCTTCTGGTCCTGCAGGTACACTTCACTTTCTTGCCAGAATAGGGATCCACCAAATAATCCCATTTAACACCGGCCAAAATTTAAGGCTCGATGATTGCGTCGTCCCTTTTTCCCTGGGTATCGACCTACTCGAACCCCCTTTCCAGGTCGAATGCTTCACCTGGAACGATTCAATCCTGTACCCACACTCCTTGACCGTCTGTTTTTCTCTTGAACCAAAAGTGAAAAAGAAATATAATTTAAAAACTCTTATTAACGACTTTGCTGGAACGAAGGGTTATCACAAACCATGACAGAAACACAAGATTACGACAAAAGTTCAATTCCACTTCCACATGCATCAAGCCATCAAAACGCCGGCTCCGATGAGATAGACGTTACTCAACTTTCTGGCGTCCTCTCAGATCAACAGCCCTCAGAATTTTCGATCGTTTCAGGTCTACTTGCTAAATTCCAGGCTTTAATTTCCGCCAACTGGACCAGCCGCACATCACCAGAAGACAATAATTGGCAATATGTATGCTGGAGTCCTGAACTTTCTATTTTTTGCGCCGTCGCATACACCGGAATCGGAAACAGAGTTATGACCAGCCCAGACGGCATCACCTGGACTATCGGCGTAACACCAGAAGACAATGACTGGGCCTCAATATGTTGGAGTCCCGACCTTTCCCTTTTTTGCGCCGTCGCAAGCAGCGGAGTCGGAAACAGAGTTATGACCAGCCCGGACGGCATCACCTGGACTATCGGCGTAACACCAGCGGACAATGACTGGTATTCAGTATGCTGGAGTCCTGAACTTTCCCTTTTTTGCGCCGTCGCGCACACCGGAATCGGAAACAGGGTTATGACCAGCCCGGACGGCTTCACCTGGACTATCGGCACAACACCAGCGAACAATAATTGGATTTCACTATGCTGGAGTCCCGACCTTTCTATTTTTTGCGCCGTCGCAAGCAGCGGAACCTATAATAGAGTTATGACCAGCCCGGACGGCTTCACCTGGACTATCGGCGTAACACCAGGATTAAATCGCTGGGCTGGACTATGCTGGAGTCCTGAGCTTTCCCTTTTTTGCGCCGTCGCGTACTTAGGACCCGGAAACAGAGTTATGACGAGCCCGGACGGCTTCACCTTGACTCTCCGCACATCAGCAGCAGACAAAAGATGGTATTCAGTATGCTGGAGTCCAGAACTTTCCCTTTTCTGTGCCGTCTCACGCAGCGGTAACCTAGATAGAGTTATGACCAGCCCGGACGGCTTCACCTGGACTCTCCGCATACCATCAGCAGATAATATGTGGCGTTCAGTATGCTGGAGTCCTGACCTTTCTGTTTTTTGCGCCGTCGCGCTCAGCGGAACCGGAGATAGGGTTATGACTTCATTATATTACGGATAACGAAAAACCTACGCCCTTCACATTTTAATAGAGGAATTAATTATGTTTTACGCATTCGCCTACACCGTAACCGCAGACGACCTTGTTACTGCCAAGTACAAGCTCGATATGGTCCTTACTGCCGGCGTCATTCACCAGGTAGACGTCTTGTTTCAAAAAGACTGTGCCCATAAAATCAATGTTCAGATCTTTCAAGGAGGACACCAATTATGGCCATCAAACAGAGGCTTTGCAATCCGAGGAGACGCAACTATTATATCTTTTAGAGAATTTTTAGAACTCCGCGGAGCTCGAAACGACCTCTATGCCCTAATTTGGACTACAGACGCAACCGTCCTAAAAGAGATAATAATTCAAATCGGCATCTTGCCCAGGGAGATCATTCAGCCCATCTCATTTAACCAGCTTGTTGACACAATTCTGGCACTATGATGAATTACATAAAACCACCTATAAAATTTCCACCCCTTGATCTTGACCGATGCTCCAAAGAGCCCCTTTGGTGTAAGAAAGAGATCGTTAAAAGGCTTATGCTTCTTCTTCTTGAGTACACCAGGTCAAAGCCCCTGCCATTTATGGCCCACATTGAACCTTTTGGGCCAGGCCCGACCAGGCCGCCGGTCATACCACCTGATACACAGGAAGAAATCCCTTTATATTCAAATACTACCGACGGCATGGTTGCAATACTCGAAACATCATGGGCACTGGCTCATGCCGAAACAGTTGGCGGCGTTCACGATGACGTTTCAGCAACTTATATCTGGGCGGTAAGATCCAGGGAAAACGCTGGAACATACGGCATCGATCGATCATTTTTCGATTTCGATTTATCTTTAATCCCATCGTCTAAAACAGTGACGGCCGTGTCACTTAAAATCAAAAACATCGGAACTCATACCGAGCCCGTATCAATACAGGAAGGCACCCAAGATATACCTATTTCAACAGCCGACCTTCGTAAATTCACCGGTTTATCTTTTGGACACCAGGCATGGACTGGCGTATATAACACAATTGATTTTAACTCTTTAGGAGTAGCTTACATTCAATCAAAACTTGCTTCAACTGCCAAACTTTGCGCCCGTGACTACGACCACGACTATCTTAATATTTCACCTAACGTCGCTGAAGTTTCCGCGGCCGGCATGTATTATGCTAACACCGCGTCAGATGACGATAAACCACTTTTAACAATTACAACCAGCTAAGATATTTTTTAATGAACATCTATCTCCAAATATTTCTACACACCCTTCCCACTATTTTACTTTTAGGACTTTTTCTTGTAAAACAGGAAAGCCGGATCACACGCCTAGAGGAATCGACCAGATGGATTTATAAAGCAATTCAGAACCTTCCATGCGTTAAAGACCCAAAGTATTATCAACAAGACAAACCTTTAGGTAAACAACAATAATCATGCCAACTTTTTTAGGTAGACCATATTCAATTGATTGGCGCGGAGATCCCCCGCACATGCTAAAGGAGGACGTCCCGGTCTGGTATGACTTTCTTGACAGGTATGGTTATTTGTTTCAAAATCTATATTATGATTGCCTGCTTGGTGGGCCTGAATACACCGAGGAACAGCTTAAAGATCCAATTATTCATATGTGGAGACAAAACCTTTCAAAAAGAGCGGACGCCATCGCAGAGCTCGAGTCTGAAGTCTGGATAATCGAGGTTGCAGACTTCCCGGGTTTACGAGCAGTCGGCCAGCTTAACACTTACCGTGCCCTCTGGATCGAGGATCCTAAAATCATGAAGCCAGAAAAGCCCGTTTTGGTGTGTAGGACTATTGACACAGACCTTGCCAAATCCCTTTCTGTATATGGTGGTCAAATATACGTCATTTAGTCCACGCCACAGCATGCATTATCCAATTATCGTCGAACCTCGGCTAAATACCGAGCCCGTATTATGTAAACTAACCTCAAAATCACCATAAACCCACCGCGCCCAGCCGCGGCTGTACCAAAATATATTTTTTAGATCCAAACATATGTAAAATTTTACCACTTTATTAAAACCTTGACCTTTTTTTAGGGATCCCTTTTATGCCCAAGTTTCAAAATCCAGTCCAACTTCCAAAATTCACAGACGATGCCTGGGAGAAGAAAAAGGCCGATCACGTATCTAAGTATGGATATACAATCAACGTCCCTGCCTTCAACGATATATTCCATACAGACATAACAAGCCCACCATCAAAGCCCGAGCTTGACCTCTATAGGAAAAAAGATATAGACCAGCTTGGCAAGAATCGATACGACCAAATCCAGAAATACCAGGCCAAAAAGCGGGACTCTTATCTCCGCATGATTTCATCACCCAGCCCCGGATGGGCTCAAAATATCGGAAGCGCCCTGAACTTCCTCGATGACCTTAACGATGCCCTTGGCACGCTTGCCTTCGTCGCAAAGCTTACCGCCCGCCTCGTTCCACGAGCAATCGGTAAAATCCTTATGGGGCCTGCAGGCTGGGCATTAACGGCCGCCGAAATCGCCGGATTTGTCGGCACTCTTGTTTATGCACCCGTGACCGCCTTGCAGGGTAAACGAGCCATGCATGACCTAACCAGTAGAAATCCATTTTCAAAAAAAGCCGCCGTTTCCCGGGCCAGAAAACTCCGCCGCCATCTTCCCACGAAAGGCGAAATAATCGAGGCATTACAGACAACCGACCAGATGTTTGGTGTTGGAATATCAATCGGCCCTTTAATGGGATTTGCCCAGGACATCGCTTTCGGAGCTTACCGAGTGGCCACAGGTAAGAAAGTTGACATTAAGAGCAAACCTTTAGACTATCCTTTTTGGATGAAGGCGCTCTCCCCAGGTGTTTTTGCTCTTCAGGCAATTTTACCAGGTAACCCTGTCATCGATGACGACACATACGAAAGGGCAGTTATGACTGGATACGTGATATCCCAGGTCCTTCGCCCATACAATCTTGAATGGAACATCCTTGACCAGGTTGACGGCCTAGAAAATGTCATAATTCCGGCAAAACCAGTCACACAACCATCAACATGGATGTTACTCGAAGAGGAAGGAATTAACCCGAAATCAGTCACAGGATACCCCCAGATCAATAAGCCCGAAGCTACTTTCGAGGAATTATGGGACGGCTCAGCAGAACAGACCACAAATGCCTTCCACGCATACGCAGATCGAAATAAAAATAATTACAAGGGATGGATGACTGCACAATTTGTTAATGACACAGCCCAGAATATGCTCGCCATGGCCGAGGGTGACGAGGCCGTTATTCTTGATTACGACCCAGTAGAAAAGGCATGCCATAAGATGTTAGACGCCGGTTATGTAATGTATCCCACACCAACAGAAACCCAAATCAATTCTTTTGTTACCTGGATTCAAACTGACACAATTTACGCTTTATCTTTACAGCCCTTCCAATTCACAACAGAATCACGTAAAAGAACCGGTCTTGAATGGATACGAGAATCCGGAATACAACACTTAAAGAGATAACCAAATCAAATCTCTTCCCTCCATACGTCATTTTCCTTCCAGAAAGAAAAATCCCCATTATTCGACTTTTTTCATCTTTTTAGGCTTTTAAACGACTTTCCAGGTGAATCACAAATTTTTTCAAAAGGAACGAAAACGCGAGAAAATTCTTCATTTTAAGGTACTGAGGAGAAA
>Ga0114925_10001724_pt1 | contig 10945 bp, 7 predicted proteins | sample SumtaG_2_FD_87287 | JGI IMG/M metagenome (GOLD analysis project Ga0114925, IMG submission 87287) | Deep subsurface microbial communities from Indian Ocean to uncover new lineages of life (NeLLi) - Sumatra_00607 metaG | ecosystem: Environmental > Aquatic > Marine > Oceanic > Sediment | place...
AGACCAGAGTACTGCGATCGAGATTCTGGAAGCGCTTGGGAAGCATCTCCCGGCTGGTACACTCCAGAACAGCCACCAGGTTTTGAAGCTCGATCTCGTGGGGGTAGCTCGGCGGGTTGAAATCCCGGATCGTCTCCTCCAGGTCAGCGGCGGTGATGATCACGTGATTGTTCATCGCCGCCAGCAGCTTGGCCCGAATCAGGATGCTCTCCAGATCCGCACCGGAGAAGTCGAACTTGTACCTGCGGAGCAGATCGTTGATGTTGACCTTCTGGACTTTAAGCTTCAGCTTGCGGATCAGGGTCTGGAACAGGGCTTCCTTCTCCTCGATCGTTTCCGGGTAGAACAAGGCCAGGTGCTCCTCCGCCCTGCCCTGACGTTTGAGGTCGATAGGCAAAAGGTCAGGGCGGCAGGTGATGAGAAACCAGATGATCTTGCCCCGATACTCCGTGTTTCCCATGAACGAGGCGATCTGGGCGAAGATGCGGTTCGAGGTTCCCGAATCCCCCTCCTGATTCCTGTCGCCTAGGAAGGCGTCGGCTTCGTCGATCATCACCCCTACAGGAGCCATGGCGGTCAGGATGTTGAGCACCTTCTCCAGATTTGCCTCTGTAACCCCCTGCCATTTGGAGCGGAAGTTGCGGAATTTGACGATGGGGATGCCGATCTCACCGGCGAAGGCGGTGACCATGAAGCTCTTGCCCGTACCTACAGCTCCGGCAACCAGATACCCCATGGGCAGGATGTCCAGGCGGGCCATCTTGATCGCCTTGGCGGCGCTCTTGAAGCGCTTCTTCACGTAGTCGTGCCCGGACACCATGGACAGGTCGAACTCCGTCTCGATGAACTCAAGCAGACCACTGGCCTCGGTCTCGATCATCTCCTTCTTCTTCTTGCGCAGATACTCCAGAGTGATCTCCTTGTCCTCCTGGTAGCTCTCCGCAGCCAGCTGGTAGATGTTGACCAGGTTCAAGCCGCCGCAGATCTGGGCCACCTTTTCGGGGGAGAGGCGCCGTTCCAGCAGGAGCTTGTCCTGCCGTTCGAGGAACACGAGGAAGCGCTGACGCACCGTTTCATCGGGAAGAGGGATGTTGACCTTGATGGTGCTGGGCGAGCGAACCAGCTTGGTGCTCAGATCGACCAGGTTTTCGGTGAGCAGGATGATCGAGATATCCCCCTCTGTGAAGATCGGGTCGTTGGCCCAGCGGGTCAGCGTGACCAGGCAGTAGCGGTCCTCATCGGTGTAGCGGGAGATATCCGTGTTGGGCACAATGGTCTCGGAATAGTCGATGATCAGCACGATCCGGCGCTTGTTCGAGATGTTCTGATAGAAGTACCTCTCCATCGACGGAAAGGCGTCCATCGGATCCCGGGACAGGGCATGTTCCCGGGTCTCGCCGTTCGTTCCGCTCAAGGACGAGAGATAGTCCCGCCGCATTTCCGGTGTACAGAAGTTGACACCCGAAGAACGGTCGTAGAAGAAGATGATATCCCGGTTGCCGAAGAGTACCTCGCCGATGTAATCCTGGACGCGGACGAAGTTGAACTCGTTGTCCTTCATCTTGTGGGGCAGGAAATCCCTGATGTTGCCGTGAACGATGTACAGATTGGCGGTCTTGGAACAGTACTTGTAGGCGAGTTCCTGGGCCCAGTTGGGTAGAATTCGAATAAAAGGCAGACTTTTAAGGATAAGCTGTTCGGCCATATCCCCTCCCAGTGAATGACCTGGTAAGTATAGGCCATGGCCGCTTCAGGCGTCAACCCATGACCTTCAGGTCCTTAGGCGACCTATATCATCTTTCTCTTTCGGGCTTCGGCGAAGAGCAGGCTGTTCCAGAAGTTGTTGCTCAAATAGTGCCAGCGCTCCGTGGAGTCGTCGATCCTGCTGGCCCGCTGCTGCAGCAACTTCAAGGCCTTGCTCAAAACCGTAAGGCTGTCATCCAGGTCGCTTTTACGGACCTCGGGAAGCGTGCAGGCGTAGAAGTAGGTGTAGAGGCTCTGATAGGGGTCGGAACCTGGAATCTTCCCGCCACGGGTGATCGTGTGGAGCTGCTCGATTCCCCTCTCGCTGCTCCCGGCCAGGCTCCAGAGGTAGGCCTGGAAGGATTGAGTCAAGCGCCGGATGAGAGTATTTTCCCTCAGCAGCTCGAAACAGCGTCCCTCAATATCCCAGAAACCGTCAACCCAGCGAATGCGTTCACCGGGAAACACATCATCAACCGAACCGTGGTCAAGGGTTATCGCCCGGTCGCAGTTCTCCAAAGCCCTGCTGTACTCCCCGGCGAAAAAAGAACACTCAGAGAGGAAAAAGTACTTCTCCCAACTGTCCTCGACCTCCCCGAGTATCCGCACAGCCGTCTCCACGCTCCCGCTGTAGGCAAAGCTGCGAGCCAACCAGGTGTTCAGAACTTTTCCGGCCTGCGGGTTTTCATACAGTGTCTCGATGGCCAAAGCCTTTTGAAACCCTAAGAGCGCTCGATCGTAAAAGCCAAGGTCAAAGGATATCCGAGCGGCAAGAAACTCCAAAAACAGCTCCCACTCCCGCCGTTTCAAAGCGCGGCAAACCCTCAACCCGGTTTGTGTCTCAGCCGCCGCTCGCGAGAGGTTGCCTTGGATGAACAGCACGATCCCCCGCAGGCCGTGGGATACGACATCCTCCAACCCCTTACGCTCACCGACAGCCGTGTCGGACATCGAAAAGTAGGCCAGGGCTTCGTCGAACTTTCCGTCGGCCAAAAGAATCGAGCCCAGGCCGATTGTCGCCTCCCGCTCCCCCGCCGTATCCTTTGAGTTTTGGAACTGGATCACCCCTTTTTTTACCCACTGCAGGGCGATGCTGGTCTCGCCCCGTACAAGCAGGTAGCGACTCATCTGCAGGAACAAGGTCCCCTTGGCCGGATTCACTTCGAAATCGTCTCCGGACTCCATTGACTTCAGATAGATGCTTTCCGCCTCCTTGAGTTTTCCTTGAAGCAAGAGGTAGCGGAGCCGCACAGCGGCGAGCAGGCGCTGGAGCTGCTTCTGCTCTTCCCCTTCCAGAGAGCTTCCCAACCGGAAATGCTTAGGATCGAGAAAGATCCGTACGCCATGAAAATCCAGCTCGTCCAGCTTCTGTTTGAGAAGCTGATAGAGCACCTGAAAACCTTGGGACAGCCGTCGTGTTTTGGAAAGGAGAAAAAAGAGCAGCACCAGATGGGGATACCTTCCTTGCCGCCAGCGCTCCAACAGATGATCGATAAACTGTTCTTCCAGCTCCGGTTCCTTGAGCAGCACAGCGCTGCGCAGCCTTTTGCGGAAGGAGGGGAACAGGGCAACGGCATGGTTTCCGATGTGAATCAATCCTTGAGTTTTCAGATCCCGCAGCAGGGTCAAGGCGTCTTCTCTTGCCATTCCCTGGTCATGCAAAAAGTCAATAAGCCCCCACAGATCCAGGAGTCCCGCTTGCAGATACACGATGAACAGTAGACGCTTCAGGGAAAATGAGAGAGAGGAAATCATCTCCCAGGCAAGGGATAGGTTTCGGGCCGGTAGCACTTTCTCGAGGGATTTTCCTTCCTGCCAGCTGTAACCCCCCTTCTCTTTGACCAGAAAGCCTTGCCTTTCCAGAAAACGCATACAGTGATAGAAGCCGATCAGCTTCCCCCGCACATATTTGCGTAGCGTGATCAGCGTATCCCCGGGCAGCTTGCAGCTCCTGTACAGCCTGTTCGCCAACCTGGACATCTCCTCACAGCTTAGCGGGCGCATAGAAACGATTTCGAGAACCCGACCGCCCAGGTCGACGGGCAGCTCCGATATCTTTGCCGTGAACACGGGAATAAATGTTGGGATTTGGTAGAAGTCCTTCAACAGATCGGACAGCATCTCCAGGCTGCGGGAATGATAGGTATCGATGTCTTCGCAGAACAGGACCGCAGGCAGGAAGTTCTCCTCCAGCATGCGAAAATACGCGGTCAGGTAGAGGTGAAAAACCAGATAAAAATCTCTATATAGATGATCCGGACAGACAGGTCCGACAGACTCACTCACGGACCCTTCCTCATCTTTGTCTGAAATCCCCCTCCTACGCAGCGAGTCGGGTACACCCTTGGGCCAACGATAGAAAACACCTTTAGCGTTCCGAGCGGAGGGTTTCATGGACCAGAGGATGCTCTCCAGATCCACCCATACCTGCTGTTCCCAGCTCGTCAAATACTGAGGAACCGCCCTGAGAAAGAAGGGATCGATACTGTTTAAAAAGGGATGAAAGGTAGAGCGTCGTTTGAACAACGTGTGCAGGCGAGGTGCCCGGGGTACGGCAAAATCCTGAAACAGCAAGCCCTGGACTGCATCCAGCATCAACCGTCGATCCGGATTCACCGGACCATGGATGAGAATACCTCGATTTTTTGTTCTGGCCTTGTACTGGGTGTTGATCTTTCGTACCACCTGCCGGGCAAGTCGGGTCTGTTTCCAGTACTCCTGCCTTCGCCTCGAGTCCGGGACTGCGCTCAGATCTCTCGGGATGATCTTGAAAAACCCGGCTACTTTCTTGGTTCGTACCAAATCGGAGAACAGAGAACGGCAGTCGGGTTCAACCAGGATTTGCTGCTCCTCTTCGACGGACAGGAGAGATTTCGCCATGGCCTTCGCGGTGTTTTCCGGACCGGCTTCGCCTCCGCGGGCAATAATCAGATTGAATCCGAACAGCTCTTGCTCTCGGGAGTGCAGAATATCGTATACACGAAAGACGAACTCCAGGGTACGTCGGAGATCCAAACCGTATTCTTGACCGAAAAGATACAGAAGGCCTCCCTCCCGTTCGTACACCCTTTTATATCCGTACGGCGCTTCGAGGGAGGAAAGCTCGCCATGGATTCCAGCGATAAGTTCTTGGTCAATAGCCTTCAATTGTTTATAATAGTTGACGGAGACCAGCAGATACAGCATTAACGATATTTAACACCACATCGAAGGGTTTTTCAAAGGGAAAAAGTCAGGACATGGGCAATTATTTCGACTTCCAGAGCAAGCAGAGCGATCAAATTACCCTGAATATTCATCCCGACGCTGATTTTCGAGAAGTGCTTCAGATCCTGGAATCGATTCAATTCCCGGATTTTGTGGAGAACGCCGATAACATCAAGTATGCCGTATTGGAGTTGATCAGCAATTCATTGCGAGCACATAGGGAGAAGAAGGTGGACAAGCAGGTCATGGCAGTGTTCCGCGCCGAGGATACCAGGATCGATGTCGAGGTGAAGGACTTCGGCGGTGGCTTTGATCCCAAACGGCTTCCCTATTCCCTCGATGCTCCCATCGAGACGATCGATCAAACCTCGGATGAGTTTGAGAAGTATCAGAAAAAGCACAACTTCCTGCGCTTCGGGATGGGACTGCTGATAACAAGGAAGACCTTCCGTCTTTTTGAGCTCATCTTTTTCGATGAAGACGAACAGCCCGTCGAATGGGGGGAGGGAAGAGTGAACGGAACGATGATCCGAGTTTCGACCCAAGAAGATTGAGATGGGAAAAGAACAACGCAAGAGTCCGAGAAACAAAACCTACGCAAAGGTACTTCTCGAGGGCAGCAGTACACTCGGATACCTTCGAGACCTGAGCCGAGACGGCTGTCAGCTCGCCCTTATCAGGCCCCTGCCGGTGCAGAAAGGCGATTCTCTGACAGTATCGGTGCTGCCTGTAGAAGAGATGGGAATACCCCGTTTCTCCGTGACCGTCGAAATCATGTGGATTCGAAGCGACCCGGTGTACTTTTTGGTGGGGGCTACCATCGCCCCGGTGACGGACAGAGAGAGTGAAGAAAGGCTTGAAGAGCTGTTCAAGTACTACGCGTAGAGATTCTCACTACCAGTGATCGAATGCGACGATCCTCTTTAGAGATTTTCGCGGCGCCGGTTCGGGTATCGCTTCAGGATAGCCGAGAAGAAGGAGCAGCACTACCCGCATCGAATAAGGGACGGTGATCAAGTCTCGGATCATCTGCTCATCAAAGGTGCTGAGACAGCAGGTTCCTAAACCTTCGGAGACAGCTTGAAGAACCATGAAAGCGGCGGCAAAGGCAAGATCGATGGGGTAGGACAGCTGTCCATTGGGCATGACGTACTCCACGTTGGTGGTGCAGAGGGCAACAATCACCGGCGCCTGCCCCACCTTTTCATCCCCGAAGGCCGCTTCCTTTACCTTCTCCCGTACCTGTTCTTTCTGCATGACTATGAAGCGCCACTCCTGGCGGTTTTTGGCGGATGGGGCCAAACGGCCCGCCTCCAGAACACGCTCCAGCTTGTCTTTTTCGATAGGGTTGGATTTGAACTGCTTGATACTTCTGCGATTCAGTATTTCTTCCAGTAGTGCCATGATAACATCACCATGATAAAATATCGGTGGCTGTATTGCAATGCTTTTTTACCCTGGATATCCTGGACCAGAGTTATGTCGATCGTAGTTGGGATCCTGCTGTTTTTCCTCCAGGGCGCATCTCTATTCTGCCAGTCTCCCCTGCCCCCGGACAGCCGGGCCGTGCTGGAAGATTACCGGCAGATCCGTTCCCTCTACCCTCGGCCTGAAGGCTCGCGGCGGGAAAAAGAGCTGCTCTCCTTCATCGAAGAGCGTCTCCAGAGTCTGCGCATCCCCTACAGTTGGCTCGATTTTCGGGAATCCGATAAAAATCACTCCTTTTCTTCATGCCTGGTCGCAAATATCAGGGGAGAGCTCGACGACACCCTGATTCTTGCCGTTCCGATCAACCATCCGGCTGAGATTTCGGAGGAATTCGATGGTTCGATCAACGTGGCACTGGCTTTAAGCGTCGCCGAACATCTCAGCCGGGAAACCCCGCCTATTTCCGTAAAAATTCTTTTCCTCGGCGCCGAATACGGACAAACCGGGGATTATCCGATGGGCAGCCGTCTGTTCTTGAGGGATTTCTTTCCGGACTTCAGGGTGATGAACCTGTACCTCAACCTGAAACGGATCCCGTCTCGTTTGTATCTACGCGCGGGGGGACGGGGGATCGAAGCTCCCTATTGGCTTCTCGATCGCTGTACCCGGTCTCTGGAGAAAACCGATATCTTCTTCCTGATGAGGGGGAATGAGAACCAGATCTTTCGAATCGGCTTGACTTCGGAACAGACGATCATCGAGCCCTTTCTCAACGCCGACTATCCCGCCATCAGCTTTGAAGGGGAGTACGAAGGCTTAAGCCCTCTGGAGCAGGAAAATTGGGTCTTCTCCTTCAATCTGTTTTTTACGGAGTTTCTCCAAAGCTTCTCAGAAGGTATCCCGGAGACCTGGGATCGGCACTACCTGTTTTTTCAGGCCCGGGATTTTTACTTCAGTATTTCCGAAAAGATGTATCTGATCATCCTGCTGGTCGTCCTATCGGGGATTCTGATCTACGGCCTGGTCTTCACCCGCAGACTCCGGAAATACCTGCGGATTCTGGCTCACAATATCTGGGCCCTTCCGCTTTTCTTTGTATTCATCTTCTTGCTGTTTTTTCTCTCTACCTGGCTGATCGAAGGCATACTCCGGGCTCGTAACCTGATCAATCTCTGGGAAGAGCTCCCGCTGCTGTTTCTGGGCTTCAAGCTGGCCGTGCCTCTCGCCATTCTCTTTATCCTCCTCAACCTGGTCAAACGATTTCCCATACCCCGGCGGGGAAGCCTCTACTCAGCAGCGGCTCTGCTCTTTCTGCTTCTCGATATCATTGTGCTGGGGGTGATCAACATCTCCTTTACCTACTACTTCCTCTGGGCTTTTACCTTCGCTCTGCTGTTTTCCGCCACCTCGTACCGACCGCTCAAGGTTCTGCTGTTCCTAGCCTCCCCCTACTGGATTGTCAAATCCATAGTAGAGCTGTTCACCCTGCCCCGCCTCGAGTTCTGCCGGGTCCTGCTTCTTTCGAAACTCGAAGGAAATCTCCTGCTCACCGTATTCTTGATCCCCTTCATCCTGATGTTCATACGTCTGAAGTTCATCTTTCCCCCTACCCACATTATTACCAACAGGATCCGCTCAGGCCTAACCGCTGCCGTGTTTGGGCTGATCCTGGCCGGCTTTCTGACCACGTTCTTCGTGTATGCGCCGTACGGACCAAGGAGACAGCAACCGGTAAACGCGACCTACGTGATCGACGAAGTCACCGACAAGCGCTACCTGGAGCTATCCAGCCCGGCGCCGCTTGAAAATTTGAAGGCCAGGGATGGAGACACCACCATATCAATCGATACCAGATCCCGTCTGTATACCCTGCCTCTCAAGCACCGCGGCGAATATCTGGACACCACGATCAGCAGCGTCGGCTTCCTCGACAGAAAAAACGTCAACCTGCTCCTGACACCCTGGTCTGAACCCTACCGGGTTCGCCTAAAGGTATCCGCAGAGGAAGAGTTCGTACTTTTCGACGCCAACTTCCCATACACCAGAGAACCCGGCGGCCGAGAGTACACGATCCTCATCGGCGTGAACCCTCCCCTGCCGCTGAACGTCCAATTGACAGTGCCGAAAAACAGAACCTTTACCGTCGGAATTACCCTCGAGTATCTGCGGCCTCCCGAAGGGTATGATCTCAGTGGAGAGTTCGTGGCAATCTCCAACCGGCTGACATTCCGCAGAAATCTTGAATTGAAGACCTGATCAATAAACGATGAGCGTTATCTTTCATGTTGACCTGGATGCTTTCTACGCATCGGTGGAGCAGATCGACAACCCCTCCCTGCAGGGAAAAGCGGTTATCGTCGGCGCTCTGCCCGGACATCGCGGGGTGGTGTCCTCCTGTTCCTACGCGGCACGACGCTTCGGCGTGCGGTCGGCCATGCCCGTCTCCCAGGCTGCACGGCGCTGTCCGAAGGGAGTCTTTGTACCCGTGCGGATGAAGCGTTATCTCGAAGTCTCTCAAGCAGTGATGAGGGTCCTCGAACAGTTCTCTCCTGATTTCCAACAGATCTCGATTGACGAAGCCTTTATGGACATGTCGGGAACTCAAGGGTTGTACGGGCCGCCCCTCGCTGCAGGGAAAACAGTCAAGGAAAAGGTGCGCACGGAAACAGGACTGACCCTCTCCACCGGAATTGCCGCAAACCGCTACCTGGCCAAGCTGGCCTCGGAGTACTCGAAGCCCGATGGACTGCACTTCGTGCAACCGGGTGAGGAGATATCCTTTCTCGATCGTCTGTCCCTGGGAAAACTCTGGGGGGTCGGAGAGAAAACCCGGGAACGCCTGCTGGAGTTGAACATCACCTCGGTACAGGGATTGAGGGAGTACCCCAAGGACATCCTCTGTTCGATGATGGGAGAGGCAAGCGGTCGCTACCTGTTCAAAGCCTGTCGCGGCGAGGACCCGGGGATATTCTCGGCCAGCCCGAAGAGCCGTTCGATCAGCAGCGAGATGACCTTCGAACGGGATATCAAGAACGCCGACACTCTGAAACGTAACATTCTCGAGCTCTCCGAGCAGGTGATGCATCGACTCTTGACCGCAAGCTTAAGAACCAACACGGTGGTTCTCAAGCTGCGCTACTTTGACTTCGCGACCACTACAATCCAAAAGACGGTGAAGCACTGGATCACTTCCTCCGACGAGATCTACACACTGGCTCTGCAGCTGCTCGACCGCCGCTGGAACGGTTCCACCCCGGTACGGCTGGTCGGCGTGGGGACTGCGAACGTGGTTGCGCCGGGGCAGGCAATCCAGGGAGAGCTGTTCGAAGACGATTTCGATAAAAAGAGAAAGGTTGAAGAGACGGTAACCCGCCTTCGAGAGAAGATGCGGGGTGTCAAGCTCACCAAGGCGAGCCTGATCAACAAGGAGAAGGAGACTCCGTAAGACCGGTCAACTCTCCCTTGTCAATCCGGCGGATGACCTCGCACCGACCGTGCAGCCCTTACCGAGGTGGTTCACTACAATTTTGACGCAGTCGCTGGTCTGAAATTTCGTCATCGCAGCGTAGTACACTGCCATTACATTCTCTTCAAACGTTGCTTCTTCACTGAGAAGGTCCAGCTTCAGTCCTTTCGAGCTTGCCTGGTTGTACCCGATCGGCCGAACGCTGCTGGCAAAATTACGGCTGTCGCCCAACCATGCGGAGATGCCTTCCGCTTTCTCCGCTGCACCTTCTTCGTTTGCGAACATGTATTTTTCCAGCCAGGACTTGGCCAGGGTCCGGGATAGTTGGATCTGGGTCTTGCAGGTTGCCAACAATCCCGGCGGATAAGCTTTTAGCTTTTCAATCCAAAGAACCGGATTGTTCCTCTTGTTGTTGATGTTTCTTTGAGCAATGGAAAACTCATCTATTATATTTTGAGCCGCGGCCGAATAGGCAGCACCTTGATACGACCAGTTCACCACCGGGTCGAAGGGGCTCAAAGAAGAATGCTCTCCGACAACGATTCGATCGGCGGCACAGCACAGGAGCGTAGCCGTTGACAGGACGCTCAACGGCACAATCACCCTGATATGATCGTAGCGGCGGCGCAGATATGTGACGATCTGTTCTGTGGCCTCCGTAGAGCCGCCGGGGCTGTGTACGATCAGATCCAGCTCTCGGCCGTCCATTGCCGAGGAGGCGGCCATGAAGCAGCTCGAGTCCTGCCTGTTGATCTGAAGCACCCTGCCGGAAATACCTTTCAGAGTAAAGGCGGAGGCGTAGAGGATCGTGGCCCTGCCCGTGTATTTGAATAACTTTTTAAGGTACTTTTTCAGGACATAATCTTGCGAACTTTCTTCCTTCCGGGCCAGCACCTCGTTATACACATCTTGTAAAGAAAGCACTTGTCTTTCTCCTCTCTTCGTTTCTATTCATTTCCAGGATTCAAGCACCTCTTTGGCTTCCTTCAGATCATCATCCTGGCTTCCGCTGCGGTTGGACATGCCCCCCAGCTCTCGCATCACCCAGTTGATCAGCTCCAGAGCCTCCTCCCGATCGGACATGTTCTTCAAGCTTACCGA
>Ga0114925_10001725_pt1 | contig 10945 bp, 8 predicted proteins | sample SumtaG_2_FD_87287 | JGI IMG/M metagenome (GOLD analysis project Ga0114925, IMG submission 87287) | Deep subsurface microbial communities from Indian Ocean to uncover new lineages of life (NeLLi) - Sumatra_00607 metaG | ecosystem: Environmental > Aquatic > Marine > Oceanic > Sediment | place...
AGGGCGGCGATTACAGCACCGGCGGTCATGTCTCCGTAGCGGATGGAATATTTCCCGATCATGTCGGACAAGGCCACGGGAACGGTTTTCGATCGCCGGGTACTGGAGAAGATCATGGCAAAGAGAAACTCATTGGTGGAAGAGATAAACACGAAGATGGCCGTGGCCGCGATTCCCGGTGCGGAGAGGGGCATGACGACCCTGAACAAGGCCTGCATCCGGGTACAGCCGTCGATGCGGGCCGCGCTCTCCAGATCCTTGGGAATGGTCTGGAAGTAGCCGTACAGAATCCAGACAGATATGGGCAACAGCCACCCGGTGTAGCCCAGAACCAGGGCCATCTTGGTGTCGATTATCTTCAGCCAGCGGCTGAAGATAATGTACAGGGGGATCAGGTCGATCAACGGCGGGATCATCTGGGTGCCGATCAGGGCGAAGAGGAAGTAGATACCCCATTTGAAGTTCAGCCGGGCCAGGGCATAACCGGTTATGCTGCCCAGCATCACACAGACCACCATGGTGATAGCGGCAACCGATAGAGTGTTGAACACGGCTTCATAGAATTTCATCATCCCCCGTTCTTCAAACAGAACATTCCTGAAATTGTTCAGAGTCGGTTGGGGAGGATAGAAATGGGGCGGCACATCGTAGAGCTCGATGTTGTTCTGCAGGCTCATGTTGATGATCCAATAAAAGGGGAACAGAGTCACCACTAGAATCAGAGCTACGAATAGATAGAGGAAAACTCTGTATGCTCTTCTTTCTCCAACTGCCATGATTTGTAACACCTGCCTAATACTCAACCTGTTTATTGATCGATTTGTAGTAGAGAACGGCGAACACGACGATCAGCAAGGTGATCAGATAGGCCAACGCCGAACCGAAGCCCAGTCGGTGGAACTTAAAGGCGATCTCCCACACGTAGTAGGTGGTCAACTTGGTCCTGTTCGCCGGTCCGCCCCGGGTCATGATAAAAATGATGTCGAAGATCCGGATCGCCTCTACCGTTCGCAGTAGCAGGGTTACCAGTATGGGCCACTGAATAACGGGAAGGGTGATCCGAAAAAACGTCTTCACCGAGCCGGCGCCATCGATCTTGGCCGCCTCGTAGAGATCATCGGGGATGGATTGAAGCCCGGCCAGGATCAACAGAACCACCAGGGGCGTCCATTTCCAGGCATCGGCGACGATGATGATATTCAACGCCCACCTGGGATCGGCCAGCCAGGGTTTGTAGCGATCGATGATCCTCAGGCTGGTCAGGACATAGTTCAGGACACCGATTTTCGGATGGACCAGCCAGTTCCAGATGATCCCGTTGACCACCGGCGGTATGGCCCAGGGAATCAGAACGATCGAACGGGCAATCGGGCGGCCGACAAATCTTTTGTTGAAAGCCACGGCGATGGCAATGCCGGCAACCATCTCCAGGGCTATGGAAACAACCGTGAAATAGATCGTTCTCCAGAATGAGATCAGAAGATCGGGCCTTTTGAAGATATCGATATAATTGCCCAGACCGCGGAACACAACCCCGGGATACCTGATATCACTCCGGAAAAAGCTCACGACGAAGGAGTAGCCTATAGGGTAGACGTACAGGCCCATGACGAGGAGTAGGGCGGGAAGGATCAGGAGAAAGGCAAAGAGTCCTTCGTTCTTCTCCAGTTTTCCCGTCAGGCTGAATCTCTGTTTATCCATAACTGTAGGGGCGATTATACCCGATTTTATGCTTTTCGAAGAATAGCGGGACGATAGATCGCCCAAGCGCGCGCTCAACCCGTCCCGCTATTCAAAATTAGATCCTACCAGCCGGATAGCTCGTTACATTTGTCATTGGCGTCTTCCATTGCCTGGCGTGCATCCTTGTTGTTCACCAGGACATTTTGGAGCTCTGTGGAAATCACTTCGGCGCACTCGGCATACTCAGGGACCGCCGGCCGATAGTAGCAGTTATCCGCGGCTGCGAAAATCACATCGAGGGGCAGGGCTGCCTGTACTTCCGAATCCTCGAAGAGTTCCTTGTACACCGGGGTCATGCCCTGTTCCAGAGCCCGGCGTTTCACGTTTTCGACACTGCTGACGTATTTGATGAACTTCTTGGCCGCTTCCTTGTGCAGCGAGGCGGAGGGGATGGCCATGTACTCGTGCCCTTCAATCGAACCGGACAGACCTGCAACTCGGCCCGGCATGGCCGCCGGAAAGATCTTGCCGGCGTAGGGGGTCTGCGCAGGATCCCTGAAGGCGATGGTCATCATATCCCAGTTGACCAGTATAGCGGCGTGTCCCTTTCCGAACAGATCGGCAACCTGCTGCTGATAGTAGATCGGCGCGCCCGGGTCCATGACGCCTTCATCCATCATCTTTTTCAAGAACTCCACCGCTGCAACACACTCTTCGCTGTTCAGCATCCAGTAGTATTTTTTGCCCCGGAACTCACCGATCTGGGCGCCGGCGGATTTGGCCCATCTGAAGAATACCGTCGTGTTCTGCTCCCCATGGGCCATGGCATCGGTGTAGGCATAGGTGTCCTTGGTCTGAATTGCCCGGCCGTGGGCCAACAGCTCGTCCCAGGTCTTGGGCGGCTTGTCAGGATCCAGTCCCGCCTTCTCGTACATCTGAGCGTTGTAGAACATGATGGTCCAGGAAGCCATCAGCGGGGCCGCGTAGACCTTACCGTCCACCGTGACCGAATCGATCATGCCATCCATGTAGGTGGCCTTTACATCCGGCGGGAACAGATCGGAGATGTCCTCGTACATGCCGCTCGGTACGTACTCGGGGAGCATAAATGAGCCGCAGTCCACAATATCGAAGGTCGGTTCACCCGCGGTCAGGGCTACCGCCTGTTTGTTGACCATGGTGTCCCACTCCACTTCAACCAGGTTCACCTTGATCCCCGTTTCTGCAGTGAACTCCTGGGCTCTCTCGCCCATGTGCTTGCCCGCCGCGTCGATACCCATCAACACGGTGATGGTCTCTGCTTCTGCAGCTTTTTCCGAACCGCCTCCGGCGAATGTGAAAACAGCTGAACAGAGCAGCAAAACCAGGAGAAGAGCGAAGGTTTTTTTCATAACCCCCTCCTTTGAAAGTTTTTTATAAAGAGCAACGCTCTTTAGGATAACCTCAATAAAACAGAAGGGACGGACTAGTCGCTTCTGTTTGCCTTCCAAACGTCTATAAACCTCTGTGTGTTTTCCCAGGCAGTCTCAGTATGCTCCCGCACATTGTCCACGGGAGAGAGGATAAACCCCCCTCCTCTGCCTAGAATATCCAGGGCTTGGCAAACCGCCTCTTCGGTCTCCTCGCCGGTTGCGATTTCCACGCTCAACGGCCCGCTGACCCCGCCCCACAGGGCCTTACCGGCCTTGCGAAACATGTCCTTTACCAGCTTCAGATCGGTGCCCTTGCCCTCCTTGGGATCGAGGCCGATCAACACGTCGATCCCGGAACCCAGAATATCCTCGAGCAGAGGAACGAAGGCGCTGGTGATGATGTAGCCGTATTTACGCCCCGCCTGATGAACCAGCTCTGCCTCCCTGCGCAAAGTCGGTGCAACGATCTCCCGATACACCTCCGGGGTCCAGAACTCGGTGGTTTCATACCAGCCGCGGCGGATGATCAGATCCGCCTGGGTCACATCCAGGTAGACCTCGATCTGCTTGAGATTCCACTCGTGAATGATTCGCACATACTCCTTGATAATCTCCGGTTTTGTCAAGGAGAGGATCATGACCTTCTCGAATCCGGAGAGCCAGGCCATGGCATCGCAGCCCATGACTCCCGGATCCACCTGAACTCCCGGTCGGACCGATCCCTTCCAACCCCCAACCTGAAGCAACCCGTGCCGCTTGGCCAGTTTGTCGGCTTCATCTGCCTCTTCCCGCAAAACCCGGATATCTTCATCGGTTATAGGTCCGAACAGATACGGAAGTTTTTCCAGGTCCTCTTCGGGCTTGACCAGGACTTCCTCCGCTCGACCCACGAGCCAGTCTTTGAGAAGGGGAAAGTCATCTTCCGTCGGCCAACCCTCCCGCTGCTTGATTTTGCCGGTTAGAGAGCCCGCCGGGGTATCCAACTTCCGGCAGAAGTTTTTCCCACCGTTCTCTTGCTCCACCCATTCCTGAACCTGGACCCGGGGATCGAGACCCCCGTACAGGTGGAGGTTGTGGTTCAGATGTCCGACGTGAACAAAGGCATCGAGATCTAGATCGATTTGCCTCTGTACGAAATCTGCATCCGTCTTGCACTGTTCGTAGAGGATATAGAAAAGCATGAAGGAGCACGGCGTATGATCGGGAATACCGCCTTCAAGAGCTGTCAACATCCGCTCTCTGGAGTTCATGTCCGCTTTCCACCCTACTGGCTGAAGCTGCCAGGTTGACAACTTAGTTAAGTCGACTTACTATCTAAGTATTATCCTGTACCTCTTCCTATTTGTCAAGGAAAATCGAGGGAAGCGTACGGCTATGCTTACCAAACAGTCCCAGGCGCATGTAAAAGAGAACAATCTTCGGCTCGCACTCTCTACGATCATTATGCACGAACCCCTGTCCCGGGCCGATATCGTCCGACACACCCATATCTCCAAGCCGGCAATTTCCAGCCTGATCGACAATCTGCTCGGGCGCGGGATCATCAGTGAAATCGGCGAAGGTCGATCCAGCGGAGGTCGTAAACCGATCCTCCTGAAGTTCAGAAGCGATCTTAGGTATTTCCTGGCCTTTGAGATGGGACGCACAGGGTTTCGGGTGGCAATTTCTGATCTGAAGGGCAGGTTCGTAGGCAAGCGGGAGGGTGTATTTCAAAGCACCAGTACCATCACCGATCGGCTGGCCCTGCTAAAGAAAAAGGTCTTCCATGCAATGAAGGAGATCCGCATCGGTGAGCAAGCGCTGCTGGGAATCATCTGTATCGCCCCCGGAATCTACGTCGAGAGTGGAAAGGCCCTCAAGTGGACCCCCAACTACCAGGAAGCGGCGGGGCAGGACCTGAGCGAGTTTTTCAGGAGTGTATTTCAGCGGGAAGTCATGATGAACCACTCCACCAAGCTGTCTCTGCTGGGCGAAAAAATCGCCGGCAAGGCCAGAGGATACGACAACGTCGTATACATAGATTTCGCCTATGGTCTGGGCTGCGCCATCATGATCGACGGAAAGATCTATTTCGGCAGCCAGGCTTCCGCCGGTGAGATCGGCTATTTCTACTCCTCCCTCGATGAGTTCATGATGTCCTCCGTAAACCCGTACCAACTGGGCTGTCTGGAAAACAGGATATCCGGCAAAGCCCTGCAGGATAAAGCATCAGAAATCCTTAGACAGGGCGGCGACGGCAAGATCGCCGAATTAGTGGAAGGAAAGCCGGGCTCATTGAGCGGAAAAACCGTTTTCGATGCCTACCGACTGGGTGATCCTGAAGCGGTAAAGATACTCACGGAGGCATTCGCCTATTTCAATCTGGCCCTGTGCAATACTATCAATCTGTTGGCACCGGAGCTGGTGATCCTGGGGGGAGGTTTCTCCAGGGCCGGAGAGGTGCTTATCGATCTGGTAGCCAAGGAGATTCGGGATCATGTACTGGTCATGCCCCGTTTGGAGGTATCGGAGCTGAAAAACGAGGCCAGCCTGATCGGAGGCGTGCAATACCTGATCGATCATACGGATCTGCTGGCGGAACTGTAACCTGGAGGTTTCAAGGAGGAAGGTAGTTGGAAGGCATCAAGGATATTCAGCACGAGGAGATCGAGAAGCGCAAAGAGCGGGTTCGCCGGGCTTGGCAGTATCGCCGGGTGGATCATATCCCCTTGAATTTCTTTCTCGACGATTTCAGCACGTACAGCCTTAGAGAACAATGCCGGAGCGGGGAAGTACAGTACGAAGTGAATGTGCGCTCCATCGATCGCCTTCTGCGGCTGTTCCCCGATGACTATATCCCCGCTGCCCGGGTATGGCCCGGGTACATCACCATAGCCACGATGTTCGGTCTGCAAGCCCACTGGAGCGATGACCCGAACCAGCCGCCGGGGGTGAAGGACCATCCCATTCGAGACATGGAACAGGTGTACGACCTGGAAATACCGGACCGCAGCAGCGGGCTGATGTCCTTCAATCTACGCTGGCTGCGGTACTTCGCCGAGCAACTGCCGGAGGATGTATCGCTGACCGGCATCGATCTCGGCGGTCCCATCAACACGGCCAAGGATCTGCTGGACACGAATCTTCTCTACACGGCCTTTTACGATAGCCCGGAGGCGTACCACCACTTCCTCGATCTTGCAGCGGAGGTTCAGATCCGCTGCTACCAGGACATTGTCAAAGCGGTTGGAGATATCAACCGGTTGACCTGCATCGACTTCGGACCTGCCTGGGCTCCGGAAGGACGGAAAGGCTTTGTCTCCGATGACCTATGTGCCTCCTATTCCCCGGAAGTTTTTCAAACCTTCAGCCGTCCCTACAACAACAAGATCCTGCAGCACTGGCCCGGAGGAAGAATTCATAACTGCGGCCCCCACCCCTCCCTCGAGCTGTACCTGGACCATGAACCGGCACTCAACGGCCTGAATTGCTCTTTCCGCTACACCCGGGCGGAGCTGCCGCAGATCAAGCAGGCCTTCAAGGGCCGGGGTATCGTCGAGTTCATGTTTGACAACGGCGAAAGCCTGGAAGAGATCATCGAAGGGTACGAAGAGATTGCCGACAGCCTGGCTCCTGAAGTGGTGGGAATTCCGATAGTCTGGCTGACCGACAGTTGGAGGGACGATGCGATCCGCGAGCTTTACCACGGTCTGCTGGATATTGCCGAGCGCTACGCCCTGGAGATACACTGGCACTCTGAATCCTGATGTGCCCGTGAACTTAAGGGACAACGACTGACAAGGAGAGAGGCGATGGAAACTGCTCTGACCAGATTGACAACCTTGAGCTCTGAAGAAAAGGATAAAAAAGGGATCCTCTACACACCGGGGGAGATATACAACCAGGTGGAGCTTTGGAGTGATACCTTCAGGAGATTCAAAGGACGGCGGGAGGAGCTGGCGGATTTTCTCACCAGGTTCAAGAAGGACTCCCGCCTATCTTTTATATGCACCGGCGCCGGAACGTCGGAGTTTGTGGGCTACTGCATCGAGGCCCTGATGCGGAAGAAACTGGGTGTACCGGTCAACGTGATTTCCACGCCAAAAATCGTTACCACACCGCAGGATTTTTTCATCGAGGGTTATGCAACACTGCTGCTGTCATTTGCCCGTTCGGGAAACAGTCCGGAAAGTCTCGGGGCGGTAAAGATCGCCGACATGCTTTGCAGGAATGTCTACCATCTGGTGATTACCTGCAACGAACAGGGGGCTCTGTTCAGAGAGATCAACGGCCGTGACAACGGCGCAGCTCTCGTTTTGGGCGATAAGACCAACGATCGAGGTTTGGCTATGACAGCGGCGTTTTCGAATATGCTCGTCGCCGGCCAGATGCTGAGCCATCTGTTTTCATTTCAGGAGTATGAGGCACAGTTTGACAATCTGCTCCAGGCCGGAAAAGCTATGCGTGACAAGGCACCGGCAGTGGCCGAGGAGATCTCGCGGATGGGGTTCAACCGGGCCGTCTTCCTCGGCGATGGTGGGAATTACGGCACCGCGGTGGAATCTCATTTGAAACTCCAAGAGCTGACAGCGGGTCAAATCATGTGTACGTGGGACACTTTTCCCGGTCTGCGCCACGGTCCCGAGGCCGTGGTTGATCCGAACACCCTCGTGGTAGCCTATCTGGCCGCCGACGGATACACTCAGCGGTACGAGCTGGACCTGCTGCGGGAAATTCGGGAAAAAGGAATCGGAAAGGCGGTGTTGAGCGTTGCCCATGCAGTGCCGGATGAGATCAAAGAGTTATCCGATTATACGATCGAGTACGGCCCCAAGGCCGATCCTGTACCCGATGCCCTGATTCCGCCGGTGTACATCATCGTCGGTCAGCTGCTCGGATTGTTTACCTCGCTGCGACTGGGCCTGTGTCCGGACAATCCCAGTGCATCGGGAATCATCCACCGGGTGGTCGAAGGGGTCAAAGTCTACGATCCGCAGGTCTATAGCAGGACCGGCCGGAACCATGTATTGGCGGAGCGCTGAAGCGATGGATATCACAGCGGAGCTCGTTCAACGCTTGAGAGAAGATCGTACACCGGAACCGGTAGTCACGGTAATCGGAGATTTAGGGTACGACTATATCTACACCTCTCCAGCTCTGGAGGGGGAAAAAGAAGTGATCATTCGAGATGTCACCCGCACGATCGCCGGTGCGGCGGGATACTTCGCCTGTGGACTTGCCCGACTGGGTGCCAGGGTTTTTTTTCTTACCGATTTAGGCAACGATCCAGACGGCAAACAGCTCTTTGCAGAGATTTCGGAAAGAGGGGTTGAACCGGGAGGAATCCGCCTGCTGGAAAATACGAGGAGCTACTTCACTCTGATTTTCACCGACCGGGAGGAGTCTTCCCCTCGTCAGGTGGCTACCTATCTGGGTCCTCTGGGGCAATTGTCGATCCGGGACCGGGATTACCAGAACTTCGCTGCCAAATCAGATCTGGTCTATTCCTGCAACTACTTTCAACTTCTGACACTGAGAACCGAGATCGAACCGGTCTTCACCCACGCCCGGGACCTGGGGAAACTCACGGCATATGATGCAAACGCGGGAGATGGCTGGGAGGATCCACAGAACCTGGAACTACTCCAAAGAAGTATCTATCCTCAGACGGATGTCGTTTTCCTCAATGAGACGGAGGCCCGTTTCCTCACTGGCGAGCAGGACGCGGTGAAGGCGGTGATGAAGGCGAGCCCGACTTCAGAAATTGTCGTGGTCAAACTCGGATCCCGCGGAGTCGTACTCCGCCATCGAGAGCAGGTTTATCACTGCACGGCCTTTCCCCTGCCCAAGGCCGTACACGATACGGTAGGAGCGGGGGACTCTTTCCAGGCAGCCTTCCTTTATTTTTATCTCAAGGGTTTTCCGATTCTGCGCTGCACAGTTTTGGGTTCAGCCAATGCCGCCGCAACGGTCCAACATCAGGGAGGTGTTCTCGGCCAGCAGAGTCGACTCGGTTTGGCGGCAATGCTGGGGGAATACGGCGTACGGATTTCCGAAGACACCCGGGTTGAGATAACCCTAAAGGATCGATGAATCAAAGGAGGAGTGAAACCAGTGTCTGACAACAAATTAATGGCCGGGCCTAACATGATCGGCTCCTATGGGCCGTGGGCAGCTGAGAGTGCCGCAAGTTGGGAAAGAAGACTATCTTTTCTCAATCCCGAGTGGGAACATATCGATCAGTGGCGGGAAGCCGCTCGGAATAAGGTTTCGGAACTGCTGGCGGGACCACGGATCGCGGCCGATCTGGCCGGGACAGTCCGGGTCCTCCGGCGCTACACCTTCGATGATCTGGAGATCGAAGAACTGGCCTGGCAGCTGCCCTATGGTCCGGAGACAGAAGCGGTCTTTCTCAAACCCGCCGGAAGCGAAGGTCCCTTACCCGGGGTTTTGGCCCTACACGACCATGCCGCGGTGAAATATTTCGGTAAGAAGAAGATCCTCCGTACTACTGCGAATCTCCATCCCTTCATCGAGCAGCACCAACAAATGTACTACGGTGGGGGTGCCTGGGCCAACACCCTGGCCCGCAGGGGGTACGGAGTGCTGGTACATGACGTGTTCCCCTTCGAGAGCCGTAAGATCAAGGCGGCTGAGCTTCCCGGACATGTGGTACGGCGGATGATGTCCACCGCCGACGAGGTAGAGGAACTGACTCCGGAAGACCTGAAGAAAAGTTACGTTATCACCGACTACGAGGTGGACGAACAGGAGCACAGCGACAGGATCGAAGCCTACAACGCCTTCGCGGCCCAGCACGAAGATATTATCGCCAAATCTCTCATATCTGCCGGCTACACCTGGCCCGGAGTGTTTGTGGCCGAGGATCGGGCTGCCCTCGATGTTCTCTGCAGTCGGACCGACGTAGACGGCGAGCGCGTCGGCTGCTGCGGCCTCTCCCTGGGGGGGCTGAGGTCAGACTATCTAGCCGGACTGGATGACCGGATCCGCTGTTCGGCCACGGTGGGTTTCATGACCACCTGGCGCGATCTTATCCTGAACAACTGCTACACCCATACCTGGATGCTCTACATTCCCCTCCTCTCCCGCTATATGGATTTTCCCGATGTGCTTGGGATGCGGGCGCCCCTGCCGTCGCTGGTCCTGGCTACCGAAGAGGATCCTCTGTTCAACACGGACGAGGTCAAACGGGCTCTGAACACCCTCGCGCAGGTGTACGCCAAGGCGGGATCACCGGAGAACTTCTCCTGGGCGATCCATCCGGGTCCGCATCAGTTCGACAGAGCCATGCAGACCCAAGTCTTTGAATGGTTCGATCGCCATCTGGGACAGGGAGAGTGAGCATCATCGGAAGAAACATAAACCAGATGTATAAGTATTTCCTTGACAACGGGGCTAGAGTGTTTCAGACTGTATATTGAAAAACAATCCCAACGGGATTGAAATCAATAACACAAAGGGGGGTTTCAAAATGAAACGTCTAAAACTCGTCGTGAGCATCCTGGTCGTGTTGCTCCTGGCTGCGGGTCTTGCCTTTGCCGGGGGGCAAAGGGGGGCGGAAAAGCAAACGGTCACCTTCTTCTGGGCTCTGTACGACGGTTTGACCGAGGAGTTCAGAGCTGAGCTGCAGGATGCCTTCAACGCGGAGCATCCGGACATCGAGGTCGACATCGTTCCTGTGGCCTGGGCACAGATGCACGACAAGCTGACCACCTCTTTGGCAGGCGGAAAACCCCCGGAGATTTCGGTGATCGGCACCCGCTGGCTGCTCGAGTTCATGGTCCTGGATGCAGTCGACGAGGTAACCCAGTACGTCAGCAAGGCGACCATCGACAACATCGCCGCCGGAG
>Ga0114925_10001726_pt1 | contig 10943 bp, 9 predicted proteins | sample SumtaG_2_FD_87287 | JGI IMG/M metagenome (GOLD analysis project Ga0114925, IMG submission 87287) | Deep subsurface microbial communities from Indian Ocean to uncover new lineages of life (NeLLi) - Sumatra_00607 metaG | ecosystem: Environmental > Aquatic > Marine > Oceanic > Sediment | place...
ACCATTCAGATCCAAAAAGATATTTTTACCTTCTACCGTGATAGCTGCAAAGAAACCTAGATGATAACCCCCAAAAGGTGCGATGGGATACTCAGCACTAGCACCACCAGCTGTCTGAGCCGCGGTTGGTAAAAAGTCATCATTAGGATTTGGCTCAAAGACTATATCTTCCATAAGCACATAATGCGCGGAGTGACGAAGCCTTACCGTTCCATTAGCAAAATCAGCTTGTCGCAATTCAACTCTGGCTCCTTCAACAGGATTTGCTTTAAAAGCAGACCATGACATTGTTGGGCCATCAGTCCAATCCATGAAATGAGTGACAACTGCTTTAATTTCATCGCTATATAAATTAGCATATTTAGTCAAACTAGTGTCCTTGTAATTATCAAAACTGTAAACCTCGATCCAAGCAGGTGTAGGGTTTCTCCATTTGTATGCGTTCATTTATTACATATGATAATTTTATGATATGTAATTTTCGTTTCTTAATTCCATTTTGCATTTCTAATTCTAGACTTGGTATTTTTCAAAGCACTTTGGAAAGGTCCAGGTCTTGTTGTTTTCTTTCCAACGCCTTTGGGGAATTGGAACACGTCCACTAATTCAAGATTTTTGTGAGGTAAACAAATACAAACTTCATCATCAAATACTTTTGAATGTTTTCCTCTCATTTTCCCTTGATCATACCCGGAAAACCCATTATGACATAACCATCTGGCAAACGCTAAGTCGTAAGGGAAAATACTAGCGCGTTTCAAATCTTTATCAGAAGTCACTTGAGGCATTCCGTTTATCAATTTATAAAATCCCTTGGGATTTTTGAGACTATATTCACCGAGAAAAATGTGAATCAAAAAATTCATCATCGGATTGCCCTTGGATTTTTGCGCCTTTTTACCACGACCCATTCCCGGAAAAATCTTAATGTCGTCGTTATGAAACATTTCAAATAATTTATTCGCGTTCTTAGCGCTATCAAGTTTAAACATCTTCAGATCCTTAGTCGTTCTGTATACATATAAATTACCCTTAGTGGAAAAAGGTAAATATGACATAGCGTTTTCTAGCTCTTTTGTGTACCAAGTTGGTCTCGGTTCATTCCCACTCATATTTTGCAACAATGTATTAGATCTCTTGGCTAATTCGCCTCTATAGAGTAAAGTACCTTTGGGAACGACCACCGTCACCCAACCCTTACCAGCTTTTTTAGGATGTACAGTTAATTTCGATGTCTTTGTTGGTTTTCTAGACTTCTTGGCTGGCTTTTTAACTCTAGCTTTTCTAGACTTGGCTGGCTTTTTAACTCTAGCTTTTCTAGACTTCTTAGCTGGCTTTTTGACCGGTTTTCTAGATTTCGTTATTCCCAATGCTATCATTAATTGAGATTTGTTCATTTTACTTCGCCCCTTAATTTTTCTAGAAGAGGCTAGTTTTTTTAGTTCTGCTACGGTAGGCATTTTTATTTGAATCAAATAAAAATTCGCAAATTTATTAGTTCACTTTTTTCCATTTCTTAATTTTTTTACCCCGAGAAATAACTTGGTATACTACATATTTCTGCTTACCATCGGCTCCAACTCTTACAGCTCCTACCGGTAAATTTTCTTTTTTGATAACACCGCTCGGTGGTGCTTGTCTTGGTTTTCTCGACTTCTTCTTAGCTGGTTTTCTCGACTTCTTCTTAGCTGGTTTTCTCGACTTCTTCTTAGCTGGTTTTCTCGACTTCTTCTTAGCTGGTTTTCTCGACTTCTTCTTAGCTGGTTTCCTAGACTTCTTTCTAGCTGCTTTTTCTATTTTGAGATCACGTTTCATAGATCTTACATAGTCTTGGAGATACTCTCTGTCCATGTATTGAGGGGGTGTTCTCCAATTGTCTGGACTGGTAATATCACCAAAAATATCTTTTGCGTACTCACTATCCATATCAGCTAATTCGTAAAAAATCTTATAAATTGTGTCAATTCGCCTTTTTCGCTCATCTAAAATACGACGGCTAGGCACTCTTTTAGCTCCCGTGTAATTATTAGTTCCACCGCCACCACCGGCGCCAATATAAGTAGACATATCTTTGGCCCAAACTTCATCATATGCATGTGGATTACGACGTATCATTCTAAATCCGTAGGCCATATCATCGTCTTCCGGATTCATAATATCGGTGCGAGTAAACCTCATCCTCTTTAAAAAATTTTTTATCATTCTTTTATTTCGCATATAATCTTCTTCTTTGTGTAACAAGTCTACACCTCTTATATAATCCGCAAACATATCTTGTTTTTCCTCAGAAAGATCACCGTCTATTAATTTTCTTACTGCATCTTTTGCCCCATCTTCGCTGATGTACAATGTTCTTGCTATGTCCATAGGCGTGAGATGTCCACGTTTGTCTTCCATTATTTGTTGTAAAAGCAAATTTTCCTTAATTGCATCCAATACGTCTTTTTGACCCAAATCTTTTAGACTTTTTATGTCATAAAATTGCGGATCGACGCTAGATGGATTAAATCTTCTTAATCGACGTAAAAAACTATCTTGATCTAATAATTTATCTAGGCTTCTGTGACCCACGCGATGCCAATGCATATAATTTTTAAGATGGTCGCCCACAACGCTTTCCATTACGGGAGATCTAATGAATCTTTTTCTCTCGGTGTGTCTACGAACGTGTGGACTCAACTTTCTTTTTAGTTGTTTTAGTGCTCTTGTTTTTCGTGTTCTGTCAGGCATTTTTAATTTTAAAGAAATTAAAAAAGTTTAAAAGTTTAAAATACTGGAGGTGTCCAGTCTTGAGTTTGTGGGTTATTTTTTATTGTACACTTATCAGTCCATTTGTAAGCGTCTTGATTGAAGCAAGGACTATCAATTTGGGAATCTGGTTGCGGTCTTGAAGAGACTGGCATTAGGTCAGGTGATTTACGAACCAACGGCCAATCCTGTTTACATGGTGGCCAAGGTTCCATATTTTGTCCTATACGAGTATATTCAAATCTATAACCGTTACTGTAAGTTTTAGGGCGGCCTACTGTACCTTTAGGGCAGCAAAATTTGCTAAGTTTAGGACAGTCAAATTCCGACCATTGTTGGCAAACTCCATCTGGGGGATTGGTTTTTCCGGCACCACCAGCGTTGCAAACACAGTTGCTAGCTCGCGCTGGATTAGAACACATACGCTTTTCAGGTGTAACACGAAAGTGAAATGACTGATCCATTGTGCCGAGAACATCTAGTTTTTTGTACGACATTTTATTATACCTATTTTTTATTTTTTTCGAATCAATAAATGGAAATCGAAAGACCAAGACCTAGAAATCAAGCTCGAATAAGTAAAAAAGAAATCCTAATAATTGCTGGTGTAATTTTTCTACTAATTATTGTTGGTTTGATTGTATATTTTATAGTTTCTTCATCAGAAACTCCGTCTCCGCCCACGCCAGGAGCACCAACACCCGGACCAACACCCGGACCGCCATCACCTAGTGGCCCAGGTGATAAAAATCAAGCGTTAGTAGCTAGTAACGGAACTATGAATGTTCAAAGTTTTCCTTTTTTGGCCAACGATTCTATCAACAAACTTTTTACAGATAAAGATTATGAAAATTTAATAACAGCCACTTTCACTGGGCGTACAATACTTCCATGTACCGATAAGAATAGAGACCTACTTATTACATATCTTAATGCTGTCTACTATAATATGAATACTGATTATTTACAACGATTAACTACAAAAGAATTGCTTGTGTTTTACAGATCTTTGGTATTTTACTTTATCACGACACAAGAAAAGCAACCAGATGATGGTTGGTATGGTGATTACTGGCAAACAAAAATCATAGACGAAGGTCCTTATCACAATAAAAATACGGGAGAAACAAACATGACAGCTTTTCGAGGTGAATCATTTCTGTTTGATCAGGTTATGCTTAAAACCACTGTGAAAAATTGCGTTGGTTATGAAAAACAGCGTGGTAAATGTCCAGAACATGCAAAATTTTGGGGAAATCGTATTTTTCCCGAGATGTCTCAGGCAAGTATGCGAAGAGGAATGCGTAATTCTCCCCAGGTGTTGGCAGAGAAGCCATCATGGGCTCCGGATGGTAAAATAAACCCACGTTTCGGTGATGGAGGATTTCCTAGCAATGTATATTTAGAAATGTTGCAATTTCCTGAAGAGCATGGTGCCGGTGGATGGCCTACAGGTTGTTCGGCAGATGGGGTCGAATGTGCAGTTGAAAATAATCCCCCTCAAATTTTATACGAACCCGTTCTTGAAAATTTTGATTATCAAGGCGGATCCCCGAGATTCCAACCCGATGGTAAAAATAGGACAGCCGGCGGTGATCCTTATGCAGGTATGAAACCACAGTGGTTTTATCCGGCTCAAGGTCTAGGTCAATTTTGGAATCTGGGTCAAACCTCGTACTGTTTTAACTATGTTGATTTGTTGCTAAATGCTCCTATGAAAGGGATGCCACCCACATCAGATAAATCTTATCCTATTGGTTGGGGTAATGGGTTTGCATCTTGTACTGAAGTAATTAAGTTTCCACCAGGTGCTGGTGCGCTAGGATATGATATTGAAAACCCCACCGAACCAACGGAGCATGATTACAATGACCCAGTTTATAGCATGCTACTTATTCTGGAATTTGAGTCACGAAATGATGTACCAGGTGCGTGTAAGGATGCTGGAAACCAACGAATGCTGTTTGCAACCAAGAATCAATTCATCACTACGACCTGTCATCAACCACTCAAAGATGTTAGGACAGGTATGTCGGGGCTAGGATACTGTGCGCCAACTAGCGATAAAGGCACGGCTTGTGCATGTCCAACTAGCGATCCTAATTGTCTATATCAGCCCTCACCTCCTATGGGAGGAGCAAGTAGTAAAAAAACATATGGCTGCGCGCCCGATCAGCCTGCTAATAGTTCTTCAAGAGCTTTGAATGAACAAGTTTGTGCGCTGATGGGTCAAAAACCCGGTACATATTGGACACCGTACTTTGATTCATCTACTAATTATGTTCCATTTGTAAAACCCACACCTGGTAAAATGGTTGAAAATTTTTACCATAGAAATTCAGCGGTGAACTCCAAAAAAGGGATCGCTGGTCAGTTAAATAGTAATGGTGGATTTGACCCTAACCCGGCATGGGCAAAAGTAAGAAAAAAGTCTTCTAGAGTTTTTCCTACACGTCCAAAACCCTTGTCAAGTATTAGAGATAAGAGATACATGGCTGTTGGATGGATTAATGGTAATTTTTATGGTTACCCGAAGGGTAAATATATTCCGGGTGATGCAGATGGTAAAATCAAATATAATAATCCATTCCAAGGAGGTGTGCCTGGGTTGGATGTTGATGGGAAAACCATAATTTATGGTAAAATCACGTCTGAAGAAAGTCCTTTGACTTATTATGACAGGAATGGAAAGGTGTTATACAAAACTTGGTACAATAAACAGCTTGACGTGGATGAAGCCACGGCATTAGAACTTTGCGCTGAATTTTATTCTTGTGGTGACAACGGATTTGAACAAGCAGAAATGAACTGGCCGTTTGGTACTTACTTTGGTTACGGTCAATCGCTAGGAGGAATTGGAAAATCGGCAACTCAGGCTATGTCAGCTTACCCTTATAGTTGCACGTCGGTACAATTTACGAATACAGCAACCGCTTATGGGAGTATAGTTCAGCCAGCATATGACACGGAAATATTATATATGCCTCCGGTTAAATCATCCGGTTCAAGTGCTAAATGTACTTGCGCTACTTCAGTCACGGTTGATTTATTGGCCGATTTCAATACACCAAATGCGGGAAGAGATCTGAAAACCTATGTAAATAGAAACAAGGGTAAAGAAGGAGGTTTTGTTTATGTTGACAGTCCCGCCGGTAAGTCGGCTCGTGCATTTTTTGGAAAACTACAAAAAGTAACCAACTGGACTACATTAAGCGATCCTTATGCTAACGAAGAAACTGCAAATTCTTTTGATCCATCACAAAGTAATTCCTTTGGTGTGTCAGGAAATCCACCCTCATTTTGTGGATTATAAATTTTCACGATGAATAAATGATTAAAGTTACTAAAAAAGCTGCTAAAAATATTCGTAGAATAATTCAAAATCATAAAGGAATATTTTTTGGAGTCAAAGGAGGTGGTTGTCATGGATTTGAGTATGTTTTGAAACCCACTAATGAAATAAATGGGGAAAATGTAACTACATTGACCGCCGTTGAAGATATTCCGTTCGTAATTTGTGAAAAATCTATATTATTTACCATCGGAACAACTATTGACTGGCAAGACGACGTAATGGGATCAAGATTTGTATTTACGAATCCCAATTCAGATTCAACGTGTGGTTGTGGGAATACTTTTTCAATTAAACAATGAGAATATTGAATAAATGTTCTCTCAACAAGATATTGAAAAAGTCCAAACAGATTGTAAACAAAATATAATTACAGGAGCTCAAGCTTATACGTTAGAAGATATTTTGACTAACATTAAATCAAACATTGAAACAAATACACATTCGTTGTTGGAGAAACTTAAAAATATTCAATTATATTCAACCATAGGGATCTTAATCATTCAATCCCAGTCAACAGAAATTGTTGTAAGAACTCCTGGTCAAAAAGTATTACAAGACAATCAATTCTTTAGGGATCTAGTAAGGCTCATGAATACAGAAGCATTTATTACATTCAAAAAAAGACATATGCGACAAGATTTACATTCTTCTCTCATATATTTTGAACTTTACGACATGATCAACCAGGTGTACAAAGAGAATATTGGTGAGGACGTACCAGGTGAAATAGCCGTTCAATTACTTCAATCAATAATGCGAACCAGTAATTTAAGAAGACCTTTAATAAGGTTAATTCATAATTATGTAAAGAAAGGTGGAAGTTATAAAGGTCTGAAGAAAAAACTAACCTTGATAATGAAAGATAATGCGTTAAAATTAGAAAACAAGTAAGTTATGTTATAATTCGTTTGAAATTATAACATATTAAATTGGATAAAATTATTAACCTGAGCGAGCATTTTATAAATGGGTTTTGGTAAAAGAGTTTCGGCTTCTTCTAGCGTTGACCATTTTAAATCTCCGACTTCATTAGAAATATAAGATCTAATTTCCGTAGTTTGACGACTTAATTTGATATTTGATCTTATTTCCGCTAGCCAGCACTCCACGCAAACTGCTTTATCACCGTATTTAAGATTGTAGTAAAATGGTCTCGTGTCTACTATACGTAATACCTTTTTCCCCAGCATCGTTTCTTCTTCCCATTCTCGTAAAGCGCAATCGTAACCGGTTTCCCCTCTTTTTCTTCTACCTTTGGGAATCCCCCACTCTTTTGAACCACTACAAATGATATGAGGGTTATTCTCAGCAAACTTTTTCATTTCCTTATAGTTTTGTCGAGCCCTATGTCTTTCGGTTATATAAACTTTATTAGTTTTGACTATGTAAAGATCTTCCCATACGGGGTCAAAATCATATTTTCGCAGTCTTTCAATTTCGTCAAATGTAATTTTTCCTAACATTTCTTCATATTCGTCTTTCTGTAGTCTATGAAGATTTCGTAAAACTTTTATGAAATTTAACGAATCCCTTCTTTGACTTAGCAGAAAAAGAATTTGGTTATTTTGAATTTTGTAAGATATTACTCCGTGCGAGTTGTACATTTATTTTACATTCTCGTAGTTTAGATCTTTTTATTATTCCATTTCACTTCTGATTCAGGATGCACAAATATAGCATGTTTATTATGCCTATTCAAGTATATTAAATCGATACTCTTATCTTCTAACCTAGCCATAGGTACAACTACTTTATGTTTTATAACATAAAGTGACTTGAAAACAGGTTTAAGTTTTTTAGTCATTTGTTCCAAGTCGATAGCTTTAGCTCTCACTTCATTTGAAATATCATACATTATACCTCCTCTACTTGTTTCGTAAGTCAGTTTACCTGACTTATCACGTCCCAAATTAACTTTCTCCATTTTTAATTATAAACATTTCTTAAAACTTTTTTAACTACCCAGATTGAGTGAACATATACACTTCTCTGCTGTACATACGCTTACCGGACCCTTATTATCGCAAAACATAATAACCGAATTTGGACTGTGTTGTTTGCAAACGTGACAAACTTCACCCTTATCCATTGAGAACTGAAGCCCTAAATCGATATCTTCCTCGTCTTCGTCATCAGTTTCTGTTTGATCCACCTCTGGTAGTACGTCTGGTTCAAATATATTAAAAGCTCGATACAAACCATGAGCCGCCCAAGTGGAATCCATTGTGTCGGATAAACCTCGCATATTAATTCTCATATTTCCCGCTATATCTAATTGCGGGTCTTTAGGAACGGCCTTTTTGACAACAGATTTAGATTGTAGGGCGAGTTTTTTGGCCTTGAATAATTCTGCATCAAGATCTTTAACATTTTTCATAAATCCTTCGTCAAACAATACACCTGTGTGAGGATTAACTGTGGTATTATTTTCATGTAATTGTAAAATATCAAAGCAAAAGATCATTGGACGAGATACCACAGGTGGGCCGTCATCCACTATAACTTCTTCCATATAAAGTACTTTGTTTTGTTCATCAATGTCCTGACACGAATCATGCCATGTTAATTGTAAATTCTCCTCTAATCGTTTTCTATCACTTTTACTCATTCCAAGAACTACAGGAACTCTAGCTGATTTAGCCGTGGGATCTAACTGCCTGATTAATGCATTAACTAGTAAATTTTTCTCTCTTTCTGTTTCTTGAATTATTTTTCCCATATTTGCATCGAATATTTTTCTTTTCAAACTTTCATCATCCTGTGTAAAATTATCAAGCAACGGAAATCTTTCGCGTGTTGATAAATTTAAAAAATGTATAGGTTCTATACGCTTATGAATAATTTTACTACGCAAAATTTCCCCTGCTTCATGAGGAGTACGTCCTAATAATTCAGAAAGTCTAAAATAGTTATCTGAATCATCATCTAAACTTGGTCTTAAAAATATTGTTAAGTCGGCCACTTGTTTTAAATACTGGCCAAGAGTTTCGGAATTTTGATAGACAAGTGTTAATAATCCGTTTACGAAATGCTCAAGATCTTTTTCCAAAAATATTTGTGACGCTATGTCACCCTTGTGAATTAAAGCGTTTTCGAACAAGTCAAGTAAAATACCTTTAATCACATTCATAAGATCTTCCAAACGCTGTTCTTGTTTTTCCTCTAGACCCCTTAATGGAAGGTTAAGCAAAAATGACTGTTCGGGTTTTAAAACAACATGTTTAAATACATCAACGTATCCGTCGCCATATGTTTTAGGTCTGTATTTTTGCCGTGGTTCTAGAATAACAGCTGGTATCGGATCTTCTATTAGTACACTATAATGTGTCCTGGTTCCTCTTCTAGGATTAGCATCATCTATTGGTCTTTCATGTTTGAAAACTTCTAAATTTGGTTTACGGCCATTTCTTCGGACAAACAGTCCGTCATCTATACCCAAACGTTTAAGAGCTTTAACAACGTTATCTTTTCTCGCTGTCAATTCAGCCGAAATAAATCTAGCTCCGGACGATGTTTGAACTTTTTTAAGTTCTTCGTTTAATCCATGAACGTCTGCTATGATGGCTAAAAATTCGGGATTTTTTACCACCTCTCTGAATTCATCAAAATTTACTCCAACGTTTCTCAGAATTTTTTCTAACCGATCCTTAAAAGCATCCAGCCTTCTTTCCGGTACGATTTTTAATTCGACACGATTTTGCAGACGTTCGAGTTCTTTAAATTCCGGTACTAAATCGATTAATTTTTTAGTAGATCGTTTTTCCTTTTTCGGCTTACTGATATCGTCATCATCCAATTTCGACGCAGCGCTTACACGTTTGCTTTTCTTTACAGCTGTTACTAATTCATCAATCATATCCCAATACTTTCCATCACGTTTGTTTAGTTCTTCAATTATTTTAATCTGAGAAGACTTATCTAATTTAGACAATGCTTCTAATAATTTTATCTTTACATCATTTTGAGTTTCAGCGATTAAAAAATTTACTCGCGTCTCTAATCGTGATGCAAAGTCTGATGTATGAATGAATGGATAAAGTTCTAAAACAGCAGTTGCTAAATTTTCTTCATCAAATTCTGTAACAGACTGTTTTAATTCCTCTAGAGCACCGGTAAAGTCCCCTTTAACACCTTTGCTAGATTTACCACTAAGAGGAACTCTTTTGATACCTTCCGAACCTTCTTCCAGTTGACCCTTATAAGTTTCCAACCAATCTTGGATCATTTCTAAATTAGTATTATCAAAAACTTCGAAAAGTTTTTTGGCTAAAATTCTAGCTCTACTAGCTCTTTGACCTTTCATGTTGCCCCCAAATTTCTTTTTAAAGGTTGCACGTATACTTTCTTTTATGTTATCCAGACTATCAGCCTTTTCTGAATTCCAAATAATTTCTGACATATCAGCTTGAGCTTTAGTCATTTTTAAATTTGGTAACTTTGTCTTTTTGGAATCTGAAACCTTCAAGTCAGCATCTAGATCAGCCAAAGTCAACGTCCTAACAGACGGTATTGCTTTTTTACCGGCTGAAGAAGCTTTTTTTCCAGCTGAACGAGATTTCTTTATTTTTCGCGTCCGAGACTTTCTGGATCTGATTTTTCGGGGTTGTTTTCTACGATCTGATTTCCTTATTTTTCGCGTCCGAGACTTTCTCACCTTTTTATTAGCTGATTTCCTAGTTACAATACCAAGAGCTGCTTCTAATTGAGACTTGTTCATTTTTACACGACCTTTAATTTTACGCTGGGCCGCCATTTTCTTTAATTCCTTGAATGTAGGCATTTTATTAATAGTGATCAATAATTATTAAATACATATTTGATAATTATTCATTAATCGTTA